>Ga0207708_10000018_pt1 | contig 188140 bp, 167 predicted proteins | sample KBSK5101metaG_FD_184340 | JGI IMG/M metagenome (GOLD analysis project Ga0207708, IMG submission 184340) | Corn, switchgrass and miscanthus rhizosphere microbial communities from Kellogg Biological Station, Michigan, USA - KBS K5-10-1 metaG... | ecosystem: Host-associated > Plants > Roots >...
CGACGCTACTTGGGTTCCCGCATCACGAGCTCTCGACGTTTAAGAAGCGGCTGCGCGCCTTCTATGAAGCGCGCAACACCTTTGCGCATGGTGGTTCAGAGATCATGCATCCCATGGCAAACGACGGGTGGGAGGCAACATTGAATGATCAATACGACAAATGGGTGAACGCCGGAGCGTTTGGGACGCAGCTTATACTGGCGACTCTGCAGGAACTCATTCGTCGACGGTGGCGAGGGCTTACATTTAGTCATGAGCTTCACGGTGATCCAGTGGCCGGCGGCTAACTTTGGCGTGCTACCGGGAACATGGGTGACAAATCAGACCGGGAACATTGGTTACACCGTGTGACAGTCGTTTTGACTGCCCGACGGTCGATCTTTCGTGCCGTGATCGTTCAGATCCGCGGAGCGTCAGCACCTGATTCAAGTCACACGATTGGCTGTCGCCACAAGGGCGGCGGTTCGATCGCGCAAGTACTCCACTCATGATGCAGCGTCGCCCTATGGTCTGTACGAAGGGCTTGGATCAACCATAGAACCTCATCTCTCGTTCAGAAAAACGGGGCAGCAGCACCGGCCCGTAGTAAAGCGACCAAGTCCCGTCGTCGATCTATTCCAGACCAACCCATTCTCCGGTGAGCGTCTTGCGCTTAAATGCGGTCGTGCTTCCAGCGCATCATTCCGTTGTGCCCGACCCTTCGCGTTCTCGAGATGGCCGGACCGGGGCGGGTGGCGAAGACGACGTCGCTCGGGCGGATAACGCGAGCGCGATGGCGTAACCGAGAATCGGTGAGACCCCGTAACCCATGATCGGAACGGGAAACGTGCCCCATAGCGGTGCGATCGTGACCATGGCCACGTACACGCCCAGCGCGAGGGCGAGACTCCGGCGATGCCGCGCCCAGGCGAAAACGAACGGTATCGGCAACAGGAGAAGGGATGCCGTCGCCAGCAGTGCCCATACCGGCCCTCCTGCGCTGACGGCCTCGAATATGCCTTCGACATGGCGAACGGGTTGCAGCGGGTCCGGGCGCACCAGCGATCCGATCACGCATGCGATCAACGTAACGAGGCCGCCGGTCATCCAGAGCGGGCCGAGTCTGCGATCGCGAACGAGAATCACGGCGCAACCCGCCGCAAAACTGCTCGCCTGTGCTGCGTCCGGTTGAAGTGCAAGGAGGATTGCGGCCGCTGCCCCAATGGCGATGGCGTGGTATCGGCCGGGTGCTGTTGCGACACAGGCGATGATCACCGGCGCAACGATCGCGGATGCGTGCAGTCCGAAACCGCCGAAAAAGACCCAGCGGTGAACGCCGTCGATGTCATGTGAGGCAAATGTCCAGAGGATGGCCGTGATGCTGCCGATCGTCAGCAAATACCATGTCGCCCGCTTCGCCGGCCAGGCCGGGTACCTCATCACCGCGAAGACCAGCAGTCCGATTGCACTCGCGGCGAGATTCATCGACCACGCGCTCGTGGGTACGCCGAGCTGTCTCATCGCAAGCATGCCGAGGATCAGTGCCGGCAGCGGTGCGCAGAGCGGGAGCAGTTGAGACAATCCGAGCTTCCGAACATTCATTTCGGCCATTTTGGCGAGAGAATACCGTCATGCCCGTACTCACGAACATGGTCGGCTTCCTGGTGGTGGACGACGCCGACAAGGCGAAGACGTTCTACGGCGATGTGCTGGGCTTTCGCTTCATGAGCGAGGACGAGTACGCGCTGGTGTTCGATGCGAACGGAACGATGCTGCGCATCAACAGGGGCCGCGACTTCAAGCCGGCCCAGGGGACGGTGCTGGGGTGGGCGGTGGACGACATTTACGCGGCGATCCGCGAGCTCACGTCTCGCGGCGTGCAGTTCGAGCAGTTCAACCTCGCCTTCATGAAGCAGGACGAGCACGGCGTCTGGACGCCGCCGAGCGGCGATCGGGTGGCGTGGTTCCGCGACCCGGCGGGCAACGTGCTCTCGGTCTCGCAGCACGTCGCCCCGGCCGAAGCAGGCGCTTGAGCTGCGGTCGCTTCACGGCCGTGCTCCTGGTCGCGCTCGCGCTGCTGCATTGCGTCGATGCATGGGCGGCGGATCCGCGATCGCGCGATGTGCTGCTGCGTGATGCGCAGGCCGCGCTGTGGAGTGGTGACTACGCCAAGGCGCGGCCGCTGTTCGCGGAGCTGGTAGAGCGGAATGCGGGCGACGTCGAGGCGCGACTTGGACTGGCGCAGGCGGCGTACTGGTCGGGGGATTACCGGCAGGCCCTGCGCGAGCTCGAAGCGATTCTCCGCCTGCGCCCCGACCATGCGGAAGCGCAGCGCAGCGTTCGCGAGATTCGCTCCACCGCGCGGCCGGGCTTCACGATCGACACCGGAGTCGTCTCCGACGATCAACCCTATCGAACGACGAGCGGCGGCGCGAGCGTCTATTTCTTTTCCGACCCGCTCACCAAATGGCTGTTCGGCGCCGCCGGTACGCGATTGCGCTCCGGCGGGTTGTCGCGCGAGGCGCGGGAGATCTTCGCCTCCGTGGAGGACGTGGTGCCGGCCGCCGGAATTCGCCTGCGCGCCGGGGGGCGATGGTTGCGGTTTCCCGATGATCGGAACGTGCTGTTGCCGTCGCTCTCCATCGAGCGGCGCGCCGGTCGTGCACGCGTCGGGATGACGCTGGAGCGGCGAGAGCTGCTCCGCACCGCCACCGCCCTGCGCTCGCATCCGTTCGCCAGCGTCGTGGCGATCCGCTGGAGCCGCGAGCAGCGGTTCGCCGTCAACGCGGAATCGCTTCGCTACTTCGACGGCAACCGCGGCATGAGCGCCGACGCGTTCGTGCTGGCGCCCGCCGGGCGGTTCTCGTTCGGCGCTTCCGCCGCATGGAAAGACACGCGCGATTCCCGTTTTCGCGCCGATACCGGCGCATACGATCCCTATTGGACTCCGCAGGATCTGCGCGAAGTGCGCGCGATCGCCGCGGGGTCGCTGCGACTTCGCGGCGTCACGATCGATCTCCATCTCGACGGCGGCATCGCGCGCGATCGCGTGCTCGACTTCCACCGCACGTTCCACCCCTGGCGCGCCTCTTTCGCCGCCGGCATTCCGCTGAATGGGCAGGCCGGCGTGCACGTTTCCATCGCACGCTCTTCGACCGTCTTCTACACAGCCAATGAGATCGACGCGCGCCTGGTCGGACGATTCTGAGCTGTTCCGCCATCGCCGCGCGCGCCCGATCGCGCGGTGGGAGCGGTGGACGCTCGGCGTGCTGCTCTTCCTCGGCGCGCAGAGCGTCGTCCTCTTCGCGTTGTGGTGGTTCCGGCGCGAGCACGCCGGCAATCCGATCGCCTTCGCGCTCTTGTCGTTCGCGACGTGGTACGGCATCTCCCGGATCGTCGTCGGCTGGTACAACGTCTTCCACATCGAGCAGCCGCCGCATCGTCCCGCGCCCGCCGGCCTCTCCGTGGCGGTCTTCATCACCTCATCACCGGGCGAGCCGTACGCGATGTTCGCGCGCACGCTCGCGGCGGCGCGCGCGATTCGATACCCGCACACCACGTATCTGCTCGACGACACGGGGGACCCGCGCTTCGCTTCGCTGGCCGCGGAGATGAACGCGATTCACCTCGAGCTGATCGGATTTCCGGGAGCGAAGGCGGGGAAGATCAACGAAGCGCTGAAGCGAACGTCCGAGGAGATCGTGCTGGTTCTCGATCCCGACCACGTTCCCTTCCCCGAATTTCTCGACCGCGTGCTCGGCCAGTTCGACGATCCCGCGGCCGGCTTCGTCCAGGTCGCGCAGACGTACCACAACGCGCCGCGCTCGTTCGTCACGCGCGCGGCGGCGGAGCAGACGTTCGCTTTTTACGGGCCGATTCTGCAGGGCATGCACGGCACCGGGACGGCGGTCGCCATCGGCGCGAACTGCACGTTCCGCCGCGCCGCGCTCGACTCGATCGGCGGACACGGCATCGGACTCGCGGAGGATCTGGTCACCGCCATTCGACTGCACGCGGCCGGGTGGCATTCGGTGTATGTCCCCGAAGTCGTCGCCCGCGGACTGGTGCCGGAGGACCTCGACTCGTTTCTTCGGCAGCAGCTCAAATGGTCGCGCGGCGTGTTCGAAGTGCTGTTCCGCGAGTATCCGCGCGCGTTCCGGCGCCTGACCATGCATCAGCGGCTTTCCTATCTGATGATCGGCACGTACTACCTCGTCGGGCTGACGACGCCGATCTATCTCGCGATCCCGCTGCTGTATCTGTCGTTCGGCGTGAAGCCGGCGGCGATGTTTCTCGCCGAATACCTCGCCCGCGCAATCCCGGTCGGTGTCTTCGGCGTCGTCATCTATCGCTTCGCGCAGCGATGGTTGTGCGATCCGGCGCGCGAGCGCGGCTGGCACTGGCGGGGAATGCTGCTGAAGATCGGCTGCTGGAGCGTGTACCTGAAGGGGCTCGCCCTGGCGCTGGCGAACGTTGCCGTTCCGTACATTCCGACGGCGAAGGAACGGCGCACCGGCAATTTGTGGAAGATGGCGGCCGTTCCGCTCACCGTCGTCCTCGTCTCCGTCGCGATCGCGAGCCAGGCCGTCATCCGCCGCTTTTTGTGGATGCCGGAAGCGGAGATGCGCATCACCACGGAAGCGACGGCGGGCATGCTCGCCTTCGCGGCGATCAACGTCGTACTGATGAGCGGACGCCTCTACGCGGCATGGAAAGACTCGGACCACGGACAGTAACGGCACGACGGCGTTATCGAGTCGCGTTCTTCGCGCTCGGCTGGCTGCTGCTCCTCGGCATCCTCTTCCAGAACGGCGCGCGCGGCGTGCTGCGGCGCGGTTACGACGCCGCCGAAGAACGGCTGCTGCGGTTCAGCCAGCGGCTGTCGGATGCCGAGGGCGATGCGCGGCGGACGGCGAACGGCGGCTCGCGGCGCGATGAGATGCACGCGCTCTTTCCCCGGCTCGATGAACGGCAGTGGCTCGCGCATCCCGACCGCGTGCTCTACGGCGCGTACGACGGCGGCTTTCCGACATCGTTCGCCGGTTTCGACGATCTCGAGACGCGACTCCGCAGCCGCTTTCCCATCGTCTCGTTCTATCAGGCCTGGGGCGACCGGCCCGATCAGGCCACCTTTCCCGTCCGCACGGTCGAGACGATCGAGCGCCTCGGCTCGGTGCCCATGATCACGTGGGAACCGTGGGTCAGGGACTTCGACGAGACTCGGCGCATGAACCTCCCGCCGCTCGCGCAGCGGGAGTACGCCACCCTCGCGGCCATCGCGCGCGGCGACTACGACTTCTACGTCACGGCCTGGGCGGCCGCGGCGGCGCGTCATGGCAAGCCGCTCTTCCTCCGCTTCGCGCACGAGATGAACGACCCGTATCGTTACCCGTGGGGACCGCAGAACGGGAATCGCCCCGACGACTTCATCGCGGCGTGGAAGCACGTCCATCTCGTCTTTCAGAAGATGAGCGCGACGAACGTGCTGTGGGTCTGGTCGCCGCACGTCTCGATGCCGTGGTTCGAGTATTACTACCCCGGCGACGAATGGGTGGACTGGATCGGAACGGGCGTGCTCAATTACGGCGACGTCGCTCCCTGGTCGCGCTGGTGGACCTTTCACCAGATTCTGGAGAAAGCGTATCCGGCGTTGTTGAAGCTCGGCAAGCCGCTGATGATCACGGAATTCGGAACGCTGACGTCCGGCGGCGATGCGGCGGGCTGGTACGCCGGCGCGCTGCGCGACATCCGGGAGAAGTACACCATCACCCGAGCGGTGGTCCTTTTCAATCAGTCGCAGGACGTGACGCTCTCGGCGACGCCGCTGAACTGGAGCCCGTTGCAAAGCAACGGCGCGACGTCAGCCATTCGCGCCGAGCTCGCGGAGCGAAAGGTCCGATGAAGACGCTCTTCGCTTTCTTCGCGATCTCTCTTTTCGCCACCGCGGCAACAGCCGCGACGATCAGCGGCGCGGTGACGCAGCTCGGCTCCGCCGCTCCCCTGCCGTCGATGACCGTCGCCGCGTACGATGCGGCCGGAGTGCCGCGCGCCACGGCCGCGACCGACGCGCAGGGCCGCTACACGCTCACCGTCAGCGAGGGCACATATCGCGTGCTGGCGTACGACGCGGCCGGCGTTTACGCGACCAGCTTCCACGACAACGCGGAGTCCTTCGATACTTCGCGCCAGTTCGTATTGCAGGCAGCGCAGTCGGTGACGTCCGTCGACTTTGCGCTCGCGCGTGGAGGGTTCGTCGCCGGCGTCGTGACCGCGGGATCATCGCCGCGCTCCGCGATCACCGTCGCGGCCTACAACCTTTCCGGCACGCTTCGCGGGTTCACGAAGACGGGCGCGAACGGCGCGTATCACCTCGTCCTTCCGGCGGGCACTTACAAACTGGCGGCGTACGACGAAGCGCGCATTTACGCGACGGCATTTCATCGTGACAGCGCGTCCTTTTCGCGCGCGACACCCGTCGGCGTGAGCGTCGAGGCGACGGCGACCATCGACTTTCTTCTTTCCATCGGCGCGCGCATTCGCGGCCGGGCGACGGATGCCGCCACCGGCGCGCCCCTCGGCGGCATCGTCGTCACCGGCTACGACCCGGCAGGCGATGTGGTCGCAACGTCATCGTCGGCGGCCGATGGAGCGTACGAGCTTTTCGTGCCCGCGGGCAGCTACCGCATCGTGTTCGAAGACCGCACCGGCACTCACGCGAGCGTCTATTACCTGGGTGCGGAGTCGTTCGACACCTCCACCACTGTCGAAGCCGGCTCCGGAGGATCGCTCGCCAGCGTCGACGCCGCCATGCAGCGTGGCGGACGGATCGCGGGAAGCGTGCGCGACGCGAACGTCGGGGCGTTGCTCGCCTCGATGGTCGTCGCCGCGTACAACCCGTCCGGCACCGTACGGACGTTCACGACGACGAACGCGAACGGCGCTTACACCCTCGTCGTTCCGCCCGGCTCGTACAAGGCCGGCGCGTTCGATACGAACGTGGTGTACGCGCCGCAGTTCCATTCCGGGCAGCCGGCGTTCGCGTATGGGACGACGATCCCCGTGGCTGCCGGAGCGACTGTCGTTCCGATCGATTTCGCCCTGCGGAGAGGAGGTCGTGTCTCCGGACGCGTGACCGATCGGGCCACCGCCGCGCCGCTCACCGGCATCACCGTCGCCGCGTACGATCTCTCCGGAACCCGCATCACGTCCGTTCGAACGGCTGCCGACGGGACGTACCGGCTCGTTCTGGCCGGCGGGGTGTACAAGCTCGTGGCGTACGACGAGACGCTGCACTACGCGAGCGGCTCTGTTGACGCCTCCATGACGATCGCCACCTCGGGCGAGTCGACGTCGATGGACTTCACGATGATCGCGGGGGCGAAGGTCAGCGGCATCGTGCTCGACGCCACGAACGGCGCGGCGATCGCGGGCATCGTGGTCACGGCATACGACCCTGCCGCAGCGGCGATCGCCTCATTCATCACCGATGCCTCGGGATCCTTCGCATTCGCGGTGCCGCCCGGCACGTGGCGCTTCGTCGCCGCCGATCCGCTGCACCGCTTCGCCACGTCGTTCTTTCAGAACGCGCCGAGCTTCAACGATGCGCAGCCGGTGACGCTGAGCGCCGGCGACATCGTGCCGTCGATTGCGTTCCGCCTGACCGCGGCGACTGTTCCACCCCGCCGGCGCGCAGCGCGCCACTGACATCACGCAGGCGTTTCTTCAATCGCGTTCGGGCGGCGCGATTCGCGGCTTCAGGTGCTCGCGTCGCGCTTCCACCTCCTGCTTCGTGCGCATCAGCTTCTCGAGCGGCACCGCGCGCGTGAGCGGCACGCTCTTCACTCCCGACAGGATCGCGCTCTGCTTCGCGAGGCCGAACGGGTTGAAGCGCACCGTCCCGTAGTGCACCTTTCCATCCGGCGCTTCGACCCACATCGGATGAAAGACGAGCGCGGTCGCGGACTCGATGTAGCCGTCGGCGGTCTGGTAATCGCCGTAGTTCATCTTTGTCGCCGCCGAGAAGCTGCGCGGTGCGCCGTTCGCCCGCGAGATCGCGAAATCGCTCGTCTGTTTTCCCTCGGCGGTGATGAAGCGTCCGCGGATCGTGATCGTCTTCGCGACGGTGTCGTAGTCGTACCAGTACAACAGCGACGGTCCCGCGGTGCCGAGGTGAATGGCCTGGAGGTGGAACGCCACGTCGTTCGGATTCTTGGTCGCCGGTGTGACCGGCACGGCCGCCTCGGTGAACGCATGCGTCGACTGATGGTGAAAGAAGATGCGATAGCCGTGGCCTTTGCCCGCGATGGTGTCGGGCATGATCAGTGTCGCGTTGGCGGTGCCGGGCGTGCGCGTCACGATCGTATGCGCCCAGAGGTTCGCCTCGATCGTCGTGTACGGCTCGACCTTCCCGCTCACGCCTTCCCACCCCCACTGCCCCGGCGCGGCCTCATTGGTGAGCGAGTCGAACGTGAACGGTCCACCGGCCTGCGTCGCGGTCGCGCGCACGACGGAGTCGGGGAAACCGAGGAGGAAGGATTTGGAGTCGTCGAAGGGAACGACGCCGAGGCGCCACACGGCGCCGCCGAGAACGCCGATCAGCTTCCACGGCTGATTGAGATCCGCCATCGCGACGAGCGTCTTGTTGACGGGGGCATCGCCCAATTCAAAGCTGGAGAACGACGCATCCGGAAATTTGCCGACGCACTGGAACGTGAGATACAGCCGGTTGTTGGCCGCATCGGCTTTCACGAGCTGCCCATCGGAGCCGCCCATGTCATAGACCGGCGTTTCGTTCGCGCCGCCGACGGGACAGCTCGCGGCGACGTTGGGCGAGAAGTACACCCCTCCGCATTTCTGACACGCCCTCCACCCTGCCTGCAGGTCCGGCTCGGCCACGCTCTTCTCGAGCGCGAGCACGTAATTGGAGCTGCCGGTGCCGTCGTGGGGCCGCGTGACCGGGCATTGCGACTCGCCATTGCTCTGGAACAGCGCCCCGCAATGCTTGCAGCGCCGCCATCCCGTTTCGGTCTGCACGTTCCCCTGCGCGACGGTGATCATGGTGAAGCCCGAACCGGCGCCGAGATGCACGCCGCCGTTCGGACAGACGCTGGCCGCCTGATTCTCGCGAAAGAGACCGGCGCACTTCCCGCACTGCTTCCATCCCGGCTCACCGAAGAAACCGAGCGACGTCAATGCCGGCGCGTAGTCGCCGCTCGCGAAATGGCGTCCGCCCGTGGGACACACGGCCTGGCTGCCGTCCCGGAAGAGCGCCTGGCATTTCGTACAGCGGTGAAACAGCGGCTGTCCGCTCTTTCCGAGGGGCAGAACGTATTTGAGACTGTCGGTGCCGTCGTGCGTCTTCCGCGCCTCGCAGGCGGACTTGGAGTTCGCATTGAAGAGGGTGCCGCATGCTTTGCAGCGTTTGAACCCCGTCTCGCTGATGTGATCGGTGACGTTCGTCATCATCACCTTGTAGGCGCCGCCCCCGGCCAGGTGCACGCCGCCGAAGGGACAGACCGTGGGTTGATTCGGATCGTCGAGAAAGAGCTGCTGGCATCGCCAGCACCAGCGGAAGCGCGTGTCGCCCGATTGCGCGAATGCGTTGAACGGGGCGAGATACGAGTGGCTGCCCGTTTCATTGTGGAAATGCGTCTTCCTGCCCTGCGGAAACGCGCACGCGCCGTTCTGCATCTTCGCCGGATCGAACTCGAGATCCTTGACGTAGTGGAAGGTCTTGCCGCAATCGGTCGAGCGCCACGCGACGAGCACCGATCGCGCGCCGGGGCCGAACGTCAGGCGATACGCGGACTCGAACCACGCCGGTTTTGGATTGAGCGGCGCGCGAGAGAACGCGCCGGTGAGATAGAGCACGTCGCCATTCGCGAGCGAGACCAGATCGTGATCGCTGGTCCCCCAGCCGTAGTCGCCCGGGTTGGCGGGCCCGTCGACGAAGGTCGAGATCTTCGTGGTCGTGCCGTCGAGATCGCGATATGCGACCGTGCCGGTCTGTCCGGGCGTCCATTCCTGCGACGCGAGGATGCGGCCGGCGGGGCAGTCGGGATCTCCGGGCGCGACGACGGTCGACTGCCCTTCCGCCGCCTTCAGCTCGATCGTGCGATCGTCCTGCACGGTCCAGCTCTGCGCGAACGATGCGGCGGACAGAAAAAGCAGAAGGGCGGCGATACCGAGGGGTTTCATGCCCCCATACTGCACTACTGCGAGGCGCGGGCGCCGGCGTTGTACTGCGCGAGCGTTTCGGCGCTCTCGAAATAGAGCACCGCGGCGCCGGGAAGCGCACCGATCACGGCTTTCGACTTGTCGACTTTCTTCCCCGTCACGGGATCGACGGCGAAGCGCGACGACGCGTCCTTCACCAGGCGCTCCTTGCACATCGGGCAGCAGCCGTAATACGTGCGGCCTTCGATCGCGACGGGGATCTGCTCCATCGCCATCGAGCGGTCATTGATCATGCAGACGTTCTTCGACTCGACGCGCACGACCTTGTCGGCCGAGGCCTCGCTTGCGGCGGCGATCGTCACGGCGGTGGCGGTTTTGCCGTCGTGACCGACGGAGACGGAAACGCGGACGCCCGGCGCGAGATCGGCTTTCGAGCCGTTCGCGTACTTCGTCTTCTCCGTGAGCGTGAACGCGGCCTCGGCATCGCCGGCGGTCGTCACGACGAGGCGGTTCGCCTCCAGCGACTTCACCATGCCGGCGACCGGCGTGTCGTCGGTGTGGTGCGCGAATGCGGTGGCGGCGGCGAGCAGCGTCAGGGCGGCGATGAAGATCAGGCGGTACGGTTTCATGATTTCTCCGGAACGGCGGCCGCCGCTCAAAAACTCCTGCCGCGCGCGACGTGGATCCGTTTGCCGGTCGCGCTCTGTTCGGTCCATGCGAAGTAGACGTCGGGGCCGCTGCGCGCGATGCGCGCGAACCCGGCCGCGCGCGCGGCCGTGGAGTCGGCGACCTTGACCGCCGGCTCGACGCGTCCGTTCGCGCGGACGCGGCGCGCGCGGATCTCCGCGCCCGACGCCGTCTGCTCGAGCCAGGTCACCAGCGCGCTCTCGCGATCGAGCAGCACCACGTCGAGGCGTCCGACCGGTTTCCCCTCGTCGATCGCGATCGGTTTCGCGAACGTCACGCCGCTGTCCTTCGAGAACGCGACGTACGCGCGGCCGCGATCCTGCGCGGCGGTGAACCACGCGGTCGCGACGCGGTCGCCGATGGCGTCGGCCTGCGGGCCGTTCACCGGGCAGCCGGCAATCTTCCAGTCATCCGCATAGACGCGACGCGGCTTCGTCCAGCCGCTGCTCGTCTTCGTGACGTACGCGATGTCGCGAATCTCGTCGCGGTCGCGATCGCGGTAGACGATCACCGGACCGCGCGCGGTCATGGTCATGCCGGTCGTGCAGCATTCGCACGTGCGGTTGTCGATCTCCACGTCGCCGGCGATCTTCCCCGCGGCGTCGACCGTCGCGTAGCGCAGCGTCATGTCGCCGCCGTCGTGCTCATGCTCCTCGCCGCCCTTCATGTTCCGGCCGTCGAGCCACGTCGCGCCGACGCCGCCGCCCGGCAGCGGCACCAGCGTGACGAAGCCATGCTCCGACGCTTTGCCGTCGCGGTTGAGCAGGAACGGCGCGCTCCATTTTTTTCCGTCGAGCGAGGTCGCCATGCGGACGTCGTAGGTGTAGGTGCCGGCGCCGCTCTTCTGCAGCCAGTGCGCGAAGAGCACGCCCTTCGCGTCCTCCACCACCGAGGGGAAGTCGGCCCAGTTCACGAAGAGATCGTTGCGCTCGACGACCGTGCGCGGCGGCGACCAGTGCCCGTTCCGCATTCGCGAGTAGCGCAGCGCCACGCGGTCACCGTTCGACACCGGCTCGAGCCAGCTGAGCAGCACGCCGTCGCGCGTCGTGCTGAGAAACGGCTCCGCGGAGCCCGCGCCCGCGGGGGAGTTGATCTCCTCGACCGCCGGCTGTGCGAGCGCGGCCGCGGCGAGAACGTTGACGATGGCGAGGGCGATGAGCAGTCTCATGGTCGGCGAGGAAAGGCTGGTGACCCCGAGAGGATTCGAACCTCCGACCAATAGTTTAGGAAACTACTGCTCTATCCGTGCTGAGCTACGGGGTCACTCGCGGCCATCGTAACATCGCCGGCCGAGCGCGAATTACCGCGTCGTTCCCAGCGTGTCCTGCAGGCGCTTCACGGATTGCCGGCCGGTCTCCACCGTCGCGTCGAGTTTCTCGCGGACGCGGACGACGTCGGCGGTTTCGGGGTTGCGCAGGAGATCGCTCGCGGTGCGGATGGCCATCAGCAGATTGTTCATCCGGTCGGCCAGCGCCTCGTGCATCGCTTCGATCCGTTCCTCGCGCTCGCGCAACTGGGCGACCAGGAGGTCGAGCCTCCGCTTCGTCTCGGTGACGAGCATACTGGCTTCCTCCGACAGGCCGTCCACGGCCGAAGCCAGACGCGCGTGCGCATCCTGCACCGCCAGCGCAAGCGCGAGAAGAGTCATCTCGGGCATGGTTTCTCTCTCTCTGAGTGATTGAGATTCCATCGTACGCGATTCCGGAAGGCGTGCAAAGAGGAAAGACGGAACTCATAAGGAGTCAGGGAATGAGGACGCTTCGCAGCGCCGCGAGCAGGTCTTCCGCCGCAAACGGCTTTGCGAGAAACGCGACGTGGCGCTGCCGCAGCAGCGGCTCGAGCTCATCCGACGACCGCCCGCTCACGAACACCACCGGCAGATCGGGCCAGCGGTCGGCGATCGCGCCGTACAGTTCCGGCCCGCGCATGTCCGGCAGGCCGACGGCGAGAATCAGCACGTTCGGCCTCTCGTGGCGCAGCGCGGGAATCACGTCGTCGCCCCGATTCACCACCCGCGCGCGAATGCCCTCGAGTTTCAGCATGTCGCAGATGCCGTTCGCGAACGTCGCGTCGTCATCGGCGATCAGCACGGAATCGAGCACGCGCGGGGCGACCGTCCCGGCGCCGTCGTGCAGCGGAATGAGGATGTGAAACTCCGTCCCCTTCCCCATCTCCGACCGCACGCGCACGACGCCGTGATGCGCGCGCACGATCTGATCGACGACCGGCAGTCCGAGGCCGGTGCCGGAGCGCTTCGTCGTGAAGAGCGGCTCGAACATCCGCTCGCGAATCTCCGGCGGGATGCCGGTGCCGCGATCGACGACCGCGAGATCGAGCATCGGCATCCCCTCGCGCTCGCCGGTCGCCGCGCGCAGCACGATCGGCGAGTCCGGCGGCGAGGCATCGCGGGCGTTGATCAGAAGGTTCACCAGCACCTGATTGAGCTGCGCGACGTCGCCGCGAATGAACTGCTGCTCGCCGCGCTCCAGCAGCGCGCGACCACCCGTCAGCACGTTCGCCTCGGGCATGAACCCCTCGAGCCACGCGCAGACGTCGACGATCGCCAGCGCGGGCGGCTTCGCGCGCGTGTAGCGCAGAATCTCGTCGGTGACGGTCTTGCCGCGGCGGACGGCCTTGCCGATGTGCGAGACCGCGCGGCGCATCTCGTCATCGGCGGCGCGGCGGTTCAGATACTCGGCGAAGCTGCCGATGCCGGCGAGGACGTTGTTGAACTCGTGCGCCATGGTCGCGGCCACGCGCCCGAGGCTCGTCATCCGCTTCGCCTCGTCGAGCTCGCGCGTCAGCTCGACGCGATGGCGCGACGCATCCTCATCCGCGGTGATGTCGAGCACGGAGCCGAAGAGACAGGCCGAAGGTCCGCCGCCGGTGCTGACGTGACCGACCGCGCGGACGACGCGCTCGCGCCCGCCCGCGATCCGGAAGCGGAGATCGAGTCCGCTCTCGCCGTGAAGCGCGTCTTCGAGCGCCGCCGCGAGCAGGTCGCGATCTTCGGGTACCGCGCGCGAGACCATGTAGCCGAGGTCCACCGCGCGCGAGGCCGGCTCGAGATCGAAGATGCGGAACAGCTCGTCCGACCAGCGCATCCGCCGCGTCGCGACGTCCACCGAGAACGAGCCGACGTGAGCGAAACGCTGCGACTCCGCAAACATGCCCGCGAGCTCGCGATACTTCGCCTCGGAACGCGCGACGCCGTCGAGCATGACGATGAAGTACCGCTCGCCCGACACCTCCCAGGGCTCGACGCGGACCTGAGTTCCGACGCGGCGGCCGTCGGGACGCACCGCCGTCGCGGAACCTTCGCCTTCGCGGGGGATGCCGTCCAGCACCCCGGACGCTGGCGTCCCGAGGAGATCATCCGGATCGCGGCCGAAAAGCTCGGCGGCCGCCGCGCTGCAATACGCAACGGAGAAGCGCTCGTCGAGGATCAGGACCGCGTCGCCGGAGGGCAGGCGCTCTGCGGAGACGGGGTACTGCATGGATTGCCGTCCGTAAGTATAGCATTGCGGATCTACGCAGCGCCGGAACCCTTGCCCCCGCCCGCGGTCTCCTTCAGCCGCGCGTACAGCGTCGACGGACTGATTTGCAGGTTCCGCGCGGCCTTGCGGATGTTGCCGCCCGTCGCTTCGACCGCCGCCGCAACGTAGTTCGCGATGACGTCGTCGAGCGCCTGGATCTCCCACTCCTCCGCCGGCAGCCCGCCCTGCCGCACCGGAACCGCCGCGCCGCTCTCGATGGTGATGTCGTCGCTGCGGATCTCGTTCGTGTGCAGCGTCAGCAGCGCGCGCTCCAGCACATTGCGCAGCTCGCGCACGTTGCCCGGCCACGGATGGCTCTCCAGCTTCTTCATCGCGCGCGGCGACACCTTCGGCATCGGCCGCGCCATCTCCTTCGTCAGCGGCCGGAGAATCTCCTCGACCAGAATCGGAAGGTCCTCCATCCGCTCGCGCAGCGGCGGCATGCGCAGGCGCACGACGTTGAGGCGGTAATAGAGGTCGCTGCGGAACCGTCCCGCGCTCACCTCGGCCGGCAGATCGCGGTTCGTCGCCGCGAGCAGGCGGAAGTCGGCGCGCAGATCGCGGATGCCGCCGACGCGCCGGAACTTCTTCTCCTCGATCGCCTTCAGCAGCCGCGCCTGCACCGTCGGCTCCATCTCCCCGATCTCGTCCAGGAACAGCGTGCCGTCGCCGGCGATCTCGAACAATCCCGGTTTCGTGTTCATCGCGTTCGTGAACGCGCCGCGCTCGTGCCCGAACAGCTCCGACTCCAGCAGTTCCTTCGACAGACCGGCGCAGTTGAGATCGACGAACGGCGCGCGCGCGCGATTCGAGCGGTTGTGAATCAGCCGCGCCAGGATGCCCTTGCCCGAGCCCGACTCCCCTTCGATCAGCACCGGCGACTGCGCCCGCGCGATGTGCGGCAGGATCTCGTTGAGGTGCGCGATCGCCGGGGACACGCCCGGCAGCCGCTCGACGTTCGACGCGTCGCCGCGGCGCAGCGCCATCAGCTCGCGGCGCGTGGCGATGATGCGCGTGACCTGCTCGAGCGTCGCCGCGAGCACGTCGTAGTCGAACGGTTTCTGCAGGAACGTTTCCGCGCCGAGCTTCATCGACTCGATCACGCGCTCGAGCGTCCCGCCGCCCGACATCATGATCACCGCCGCCGTCTCCGAGTACATCTTGAACTGATGCAGCAGGTCGATGCCCGTCGTATCGGGCAGCATGACGTCGAGCAGTACGACGTCGGGTGAGAACTCGGCGAAGGCGACCACCGCCTGGCGGCCGTTCTCGGCGACCCGCACGTCCCACTCGTCGCTGAGCAGCGCGGCGAGTCCCGCGCCCACTTCTTCGTCGTCATCGACGATCAGGACGCGTTTCCGAAAGTCCGACATGACCGGAAATCATACACCTGTTCGATCACCGAACGACGACCGCACATCGTTCGTAACACGTAAGCATAGCAATGTCAGCATCTTACATAAATCAGGCATGCTGGTTCCCCGCTTGCGCTATAGGCGTCCCGAAAGGAAACACCAATGATCCTCGCCGCCGCCGCCCTTACCGCAGCCATCAGCCTCGAGATCGACCTCGGAGCGCTCATCAACGCCCACCGGGTCAAGTCGCCGACCGTGACGTGCGGGATCCGGACCGTCGGATATCGCTTCGCCGGCAAGCCGGGTCAGACCTTTCGGTACGCGGGGGATAGCTACACCATCCCCGAGGAAGGCTGGATCGAGCTGATCGCCGACCGCCGCAAAACCACCTACCGCATCAACAACCAGACCGTCTCGCTCGAAAGCGCCCCGCTGAACCAGTTCAGCTTCGGCGAAGTCGAGTTGCCGAATCCTCAGCCCACCACGATCGACAAGGAGATCACCCGATGAGCGAATTCATTCACAACACCCTGCTGGACATGCGCGCCGGCCGCGAGAGCTGGCGCGTGTTCGCCACCCTCGGCACGGCCGCATTCTCCATCGCCCTCACGCTGAAGCTGATCTGACGAAAAGAAGGAGGCACGCCATGAGCGACGCAAAAAGACTCACGCTGATCGCGACGGAATCCGGCGGAGACGTCGAATGGATCGACAACGTCGCCTTCATCGCCGGCGGTCCGTTCCTGAGCCTCGCCATCGGTGCGGCGCTCACCGAGCCGACGCTCGACGCGGAGCGGGTGATCCTCGATCGCGAAGTGTCCGCGGAGAAGTTCCTCGAGATCCTCGCGACGCTGCCGCCGGAGTTCTCCGGCGACGTCCTGCGCATCGATGACCGCGGTTGCGGGTTTCTCAGCGCCACCGGCCGCGGCGGAGATCGCGTGCTCTACGCGCTCCGGCCCGACGACGTCCGTTTCTACCTGACCATGCACGACCTCGCGCGATTCGACGAGCTGGAGAAGAGCGCATGACCGTACGCGAGCAGGTGCTGCTCGCCGACGACAACGCGACCGTCACCACGGCGCTCGCGGTGCTGCTCGAGCGGCCGGGCCGGACGACCATCGTCTGTTCCGACGTCGAGTCGGCGGAGATGATGCTGTCACGCGCGCCGGTCTCGCATCTCGTCACCGACGTGCAGTTCTCCGGCGCGTTCGGCTTCGAGGGCCTGCATTTTCTCGGACGGGTGCGGTCGCGTCTTCCGCTGTGCAGGATCGTGCTGATCACCGGACAGCCGAGCGACGCGCTGCGGACGACGGCGCTGCAGCATGGCGCGAACGCGCTGCTGTCGAAGCCGTTCGACATCGACGAGCTGGAAGCCGTCCTCGGATCGAGCTGCGATGCCGGCGATGGCGAGTACGAGGTGGTGCAGGTGCCATCGCTCGACGACATCCTGGCCACCAACGCGCTCGACATGGCCTTTCAACCGATCGTGCGCATGACCGCGAATGGCGCGCAGTTCGTCGCGTTCGAGGCGCTGGCGCGCGTGCGCGGCGACTGGCCCGCGGGCGGACCGGCGCAGCTGTTCGAATACGCCGAGCGGCTGGGACGCCTGCGCGAGCTGAACCTGCTGGCGCTGACGCGCGCGATCGAGTCGGCGCCCGAACTGCCGGATTCGGCGGCGATCTTCATCAATCTCGACCCGTCCGCGTTCGGTCCCGATCTGTTGCGCATCCTCGACGAAGTCTCCGCGCGCTCGGGCGTGGCGCTCTCGCGCGTCGTGCTCGAGGTGACGGAGCGCACCGCGTTCGCCGATCCCGCCGCGGTGCTGCCGCTCTTCGGCGAGCTGCACGCGCGCGGCGTCCGCTTCGCGCTCGACGATCACGGCTCCGCGTATTCGCATCTCTCGATCATCGATCAGCTGCGCCCGTCGTTCGTCAAGATCAGCAACACCTTCGGCACGAAGCTCGAGGAAGACGAGAGCCATCGCCGCATCGTCGCGCACGTCGCGTCGCTGGCGCGCGACTTCGGCTGCAACACAATCCTCGAGGGGATCGAGTCGCCCGAAACGGCGGCCGCCGCGGCCGGTCTCGGCATCGACTACGCGCAGGGATATCACTTCGGACGTCCAAACGCCGCCGCTCACTGGAGCGGAGCTCAGGAGACTCGCGCATGAGTGCACTCGAAGCATTTCCGGAAGTCATCGAACGGCGATCCGCGGAGCGGCTGCGGCCGTCGAGCGCGATTCGCATCAACGTCGGCCGCGGCATGGGCATGCTGCTGGACATGAGCAGGGGCGGACTGCGCGTCCGTCACACGGTGCCGGTCACGCGCGGCTCGCAGGTGCGGATCGCGTTCGAGTGGCAGTCGGAGCGCTTCGACGCCATCGCCGACGTGCTGTCGTCGCGCGTCGCCAGCCTCGGCGACGGCGAGACCGCGGCGACGACGTTCGAGTCGCGCTTTCGATTCGCGCGGCTGCCCGAATCCTCGCAGCTGGTCCTCGACCGCGTGCTCGCCGCGATCTCCAGCCGCGAGCTGCGCGGCTGGGTCGCGAATCTCCGCGGCTGGAGCGATGAATCGCGCGGCAACGCCCGATCGGCGGAAACCGAGGCGTTCATCCGCTGCCGCCTCATCGGAATGCGCTGGCAGACCAAATGGACGCACGACACGACCCAGCCGGAAAACGGCTTTCTGCTGCCGGCGTCGACCGACTCTCAGCAACTGGTCAAGCTCTGCGAGACCTACAGCCGCGCCGATGCCGACGGCCGCCACCTGATCCGGATCATGGCCGACGAGGCGGTGAAGGAAGTGCTGCCACAAGGAACGGCGGCATGACACTCGCGTTTTTTCCTGAGATCGCGTCGCTCCCCGCGCGACGCGGAGAGAATGCCGGCGTGCAGCAGGCGGCGGTGGCGAACCTCGGCCAGGCGGCGCTGAGCGGCGCGTCGATGGACTCGCTGTTCTATCTCGCCTGCGCGTTCGTCACCGATCTCCTCGGCGTCGATCACTGCGAGATCGTCGAGTCACACGAAGCGCACTCCGTCTCGCACGCGGTGTATGCGCTCGAAGTGTCGGGACCGCTGCTCATCGAGAACCTCGCGGCCGAACGGCGGTTCGTTCCCTCGCCGGCGCTGCTGGCGAAAGGCATCGTCAGCGGCATCGTCGTGCCGATCATGACCGGATACGCGGCCGACGCCGGCGCGCTCGTGGCGTGGGCGACCTCACCCATCCAGTTCGCGACGAGCGACGTCGATTTCCTGCGCGCGCTCGCCGGGATCCTCGGACAGTCGATCGTTCGCAACCGCGCCGATCAGGAGCTGCGGATGCGCGCGAAGCAGCAGAGCGCGATCTCGGAGCTGACGCGTCTCGCCATGCGCTCGGTCGACGAGGCGACACTCGCCCGCGCGCGCGCGATCATCATCGAATGCCTCAACGTCGACGACGCGGCATTCGTCGAGAACGACGAAGGCGTATACGCCGGCGCGTTCGCGGTCGTCGCGAGTCCGACCGCGCGCTACGGCGTGCTCGTCGCGCGTACGAAAGACACGAGCCGTTTTTCCGTGGCGGAGCTGGAGTTCCTGCAGGCGCTCGCGAACATTCTCGCCGAGGGACTCGACCGCGAACGCGCGGCCCGGGAGCTCGCCGCATCGGAACAGAGATATCGCGAAGTCGTCGAAGGCGCGTCGGAAGTCATCTTCGAGCTCTCGATGGACGGGAAGTTCAAATCGATCAACGCCGCATTCGAGCGCGTCACCGGCTGGTCCGCGGCGGAGTTCCGCGGCAAGCCGTACCTCGAGCTGATCCATCCCGACGAGCGGATGCACTCGCGCGAAGTCTTCCGCGCCGTGATCGAGCGGCAGGAGTCCGCGCGCGACACGCTGACGATCGTCGGACGCGACAAGATCGCGCAGATCGAGCTGACCTCGTTCCCGAAAGTCGAGAACGGACGCACGACCGCGATCTACGGATTCGCTCGCGACGTCACCGAGGCTCGGCGCGCGGAGCGCGAGCGCCAGCAGCTCACGCGGCATCTGCAGCTCCTCCTCGCGTCAACCATTGATGGCATCCTCACCTTCGACCTCGACGGCCGCTGCACGATGGTCAACGAAGCCGCGATCCAGATCCTCGGACTCGGCGCCGAAGAAATCGTGCGCGAGACCATGGGCGATGCGCTGCGCGCGGTCGCCGACGGCAGCGAGACTCGCTACGCGACGCTGAAACTGCAGCGCACCGACGGCTCGCTCGTGCCGGTCGAATATTCGGCGACACCGGTGCTCGATGGCAATGTGACTGTCGGCGTCGTCGTCAGTTTCACCGACATCTCGGAGCGGCTCAAGCTCGAAGCGAAGCTCGAGCAGGCCGACCGCCTGACGAGCCTCGGCCGCCTCGCCGCGACTGTCGCGCACGAGTTCAACAACGTGCTGATGGGCGTCGCGCCGTTCGTGGAGATGATTCGCCGCGGCCGGCACATCCCGACCGCCGTCGAACAGATCGCGCAGTCGGTCAAGCGCGGCAAACGCATCACCGGCGACATCCTGCGCTTCACGCAGCCGGCCGAGCCGGTGCGCACGGCGATCGACGTCGAGCGCTGGCTCGCGCACCTCTTCGTCGAAGCGCGGACGCTGCTGCCGGCGAGCTACGACGTGAAGACGATCGCCGCGGAACCCGGATTGCACATCGACGGCGATCCGAGCCAGCTCCGGCAGGTCTTCACGAATCTCGTGCTCAACGCGCGCGATGCCATGATCCGCGACGGCTCGCTCACGATCACCGCGCGCCGCGAGCCCGCCGACGCGCGCTTCTCGTTCGGCAAGGTCGAGCAGCCCGAGCGCTACGTTCACTTCCTCATCAGCGACACCGGCTGCGGCATGACGCCGGAGACGCTGCGCCATGTCTTCGAGCCGCTGTTCACCACGAAGCGCGACGGCACCGGCCTCGGGCTCGCGGTCGTGCATCAGGTCGTGAAGCGCCACGAAGGCGAGATCTTCGTCGAGAGCACGCGCGGCCGAGGCACGACGTTCCATCTCTTCCTCCCGCTCGCCACGTACGAAAGCGAGCGGATGCCTCCCGCGATCGCCGAGCCGTCGCCGACCGCGCTCTCCCCATCGCGCGTCCTCCTCGTCGAAGACGACGACACCGTCGGCGAAGGCCTGACGTTTCTGCTCGGCCTCGACTCGATCGAGGTGGAAGTGGCCGAGAACGGCGAGTCCGCGATTCGCGCCGTGCAGGACGAATCCTTCGATCTCGTGATCCTCGACGTCGGCCTCCCCGACATCGACGGCACGCGCGTCTACGACGAGATCGCGCGCCTGCGCCCGCGCCTGCCGGTGATCTTCTCCACCGGCCACGCCGACCGCTCGAAAGTCGAAGCCCTGCTCACCCGCCCGAACGTCGCGTTCCTGCACAAGCCCTACGAAGGTGCAACGTTGCTGTCGACGATCCGGAGGGTGATGAGCGCGGCGTGAAGATTCCTGGGTGCTGAGGGTTGAAAGTGTCGCGCGGGGCTCTTACGATTACGGCATGACCACCAACGCGCAGAAGGTACTTGAAGATGCAATGACGCTCGCGCCCAATGATCGCGCTGATCTTGCGGCGCAACTTCTTGCGAGCCTTGATGAGCGCGAGGAGGACGTGGAAGCCGCCTGGGCAGTTGAGATTCAAAGACGAGCCGCTGAAGCGCGCCGGAATCCCGACGACGATGAGGACTGGCGTGTGGTACTCGACGAGATCCAGCGGGAAGTGCTGTCGCGTTGACGCGAGTCCGTTTACGGCCCGGAGCTCGCCGCGAACTGCGTGAGGCCACGGCCTGGTATCGAGAGCGGAGTGCCGAGGCGGCCGCGAGATTCGCACGCGAAGTCAGGCAGACACTTCAACACCTCGAGCGATTCGCATCAGTCGGTAGTTTGGTACCCGGCGTAGACGATCCCGATGTTCGGCGTTTGCCGGTCCACAATTTTCCTTATCACGTTGTTTTTGTGCGCTTGTCGACCCACATCTCGGTCCTCGCAATCGCGCATGATCGGCGACGTCCCGGATACTGGGATGATTGAGCATTTCGAGTTGCCACGTTTCGATCAATCGCTTTTAGCAACTCAGTAACCGAGCAACTCAGCAACCCCTGACGGTCCGTGTTACATTCGTTCCCAGTGCAACTGTGGACGGCGTTTCAGGATGCTGGGTGGGTGGGAAGGACCGTCCTGGGGATCCTCACTCTCTTCTCGGTGATCTCGTGGGCGGTGATGTTCGCGGTGTGGCAGCGCTTCCGGCGCTCGCAGGCCGCGTCGCGCAAGTTCGTCGCGATTTTCCGGAAGGCGAAGCGGCTCGCGGACGTGCAGTCGGCGCTCGGCATGCTCGCGCATTCGTCGCTCGTCGGACTGTTCCGCGCGGGGTACGCCGAGATCGAGGCGCAGATCTCGCACGCCGAGGGCGGACGGCAGACGGTGAAATCGCTCGACAGCGTGGAACGGTCGCTGATGCGCGCGTCCCGCATCGAGGCGGCGCGCCTCTCGCGGTTCGTGCCGTTCCTCGCCACGACCGCGGCGGCGACGCCGTTCATCGGCCTCTTCGGCACGGTCTGGGGAATCATGGATGCGTTCGGCACCATCGGAGCGACCGGCTCGACGTCGATCACCTCGGTCGCGCCCGGCATCAGTGAAGCGCTCATCAATACGGCCGCCGGCCTCTTCGCCGCCATCCCCGCGCTCCTCGCCTACAACCATTTCGTCGGACGCCTCCGTCAGGCGCGCGGCGAGATGGAGGACTTCACGCTCGAGTTCATGAATCTCACAGAACGAAACTTTACGTAACCCTTCCAGCGTCTAACGAATCAATGGCCTTCCATCTGCGCAGCGACGCCGACGACCTGGGCGACATGGCGGAGATCAACGTCACGCCGCTGGTCGACGTCATGCTCGTGCTGCTGATCATTTTCATGGTCACGGCCCCGATGCTGCAGCAGGGGCTCGAGGTGTCATTGCCGCAGGCGGAAGGAAAGAGTTTCGAGCTGGCGACGAACAATCCGGCGAAGATCACGCTCACCGCGGCGGGCGCGGTGTACGTCGACGGAACGCCCGCCGGCTCGGACAACTTCGACATGACGCTCGGGCCGATGCTGCGCTCGAAGCGGATCAAGCGCGCGCTGCTCGAGGCCGATGCGGGCGTGCCGTACGGACGAGTGGTGGCGGTGCTGGACGTGATGAACAGGGCGGGTGTGGAGCAACTGGGAATGATCACGCAGCCGAAGGAACGGAATGCACGACCGCGTCGCTGACGTCCTCGCCCAGCGCGCGACGCTGGATCGGGGCGCCGGAACCGCGGTCGCGCTGTCGCTGCTGCTGCATGGCGGACTGGCGTCGCTCGCGGTCTACACCGCGCTGCACGCCGCCGTGCCGCGGAAGGCGACGATGGTGAACATTCAGTTCGCGAAGATGCCCGCCGCGTCCGCGCCCGCCATCACGAGGCCGGCCGCGAAACCGGCCGCGGCGAAGATCGAAGACGTGAAGCCGAAGATCGAAGAGCCGAAGCCGCAGCCGAAAGCGGAGCCGCCGAAGAAGCCGGAGAAGAACACCGTGCCGCTCTCCCCCTTCGGCCGCTCGACGAAGAAAGGCTCGGAGCAGGCGCCGCCCGCGCCGCCTGTCCCCGCCGCGCCCGCGGCCACGAGCACCGCGCCGGTGGTGCCGGTCGGCGGGTCGGGCGTGACGGGACTCGAAGGCGGCGATTTTCCGTACACGCTCTATCTCGACGGCATGCATCGCCGCATCGGCAGCAACTGGTTCCGCCCGCAGGCCGGCGCCGGCGCCGTGGTGATCATCTACTTCCGCATCCTCCGCGACGGCCGCGTCACCGAGTCGCGCGTCGAAACCCCCAGCGGGAACCCGACCTTCGACCGCGCCGCCCTCAGCGCCGTCCGTTCCTCGAGCCCACTCAATCCACTGCCGTTTGCGTATAACGGTACATATCTGGGAGTGCATTTGACGTTCCGATGACTATGAAAAAGACGTTTCTGGTGATTGGTGATTGGTGGTTCGGGCTGATGCGCTCTGGCGAGGAGACCCCAGCTACCAGACACAAACTACCAATCACCCTTCTCGCACTGCTGCTCACCACCCCCCTGCTCGCGCAGACCGACATCACCACCACCATCACCCCCGACCAGGCCGCGGAGGTGATCCGCATCGCCGTCCCCTTCCCCGAGCTCGCGCCATCGAACGGCGGGGCGGCGGGGGCGGTGGATTCCAACCAGGTGCGCGAGTTGTTTTTCGCGCCGCTGACGCGCGACATCGCGTACTCCGGCATCTTCGCGATCGCGCCGATGCCGCCGTCGGTGGCGGTGACGCCGGATCTGCTGAAGCGGTTGAAGGCGCAGTATCACCTCAAGCTGAACGTCTGGAGCGAGAAGCCTCAGGAGTATGTGATCGAGGGGCGGCTCAATGATGCGACGGGCGCGACGCAGCTCGCGAAGCGCTATCGCGCCACGCCGGCCGCGCTCTCGCGCACGGCGCATCTGCTCGCGAACGAGTTGCTGAAGACCGTCAACGGCACCCCCGGCGTGTTCCTCACGCAGATCGCGTTCGCGTCGAACCGCACCGGCAACTGGGAGATCTGGCTGATGGACTGGGACGGCGCGAATCAGCGCCGCATCACCTTCCACAACGCGCTGTCGATTCTTCCCAGCTGGTCGCCCGACAACGAGCGGATGGTCTACACCTCCTTCGTCAGCGGCACGAGCGACATGTACATCATCAATCGCCGCGGCGGCGGGCGGATGCGTCTCGCCAGCGGCCTCGCACTCAACACCTCGGCGACGTTCTCGCCGGTGAGCAACGACATCGCGTTCGTCGGCTCGGTGCGCGGCAACCCCGACATCTATCTCATCCGCGACGACGGCGGGAACATCCGCCGCCTCACCACCACCGGCTCGATCGAGTCGACGCCGGAGTGGAGTCCGAACGGGCGCGAGATCGCGTTCACGTCGGGACGCAGCGGCACGCCGCAGATCTACGTCATGGATGCCGAGGGGAGCAACGTGCGGAGAATCTCCCACGATGGAAACTGGAATGACGACGCGGTGTTCTCGCCGATCGGCGACGAGATCGCGTACACCTCGCGCGTCAACGGACGCTTCCAGATCCGCGTCGCCAACCTCCTCACCGGAGAGAGCCGCATCATCGCCGGCGAAGGCTCCAACGAACAGCCGACGTGGTCGCCGGACGGAAAATGGATCGCATTCCAGTCGAATCGCAGCGGCAGGTGGCAGGTCTACCGGATGCGCGCGGACGGCACCGACAAGCCGCTGCAGCTCACGCTCACCGGCGAAAACAAAGAGCCCGACTGGTCGAAGAAACCGGAGTAACGCATTAGAATCGTGAAGGGAGTGGAACCAGAATGACGAAGATGTGGAAATCGCTATGGATGAGCATGGCCATCGTGCTCGTCGTGCTCGCGCCCGCGTGCAAGACCACGAAGAAGAAAGTCGACACCAAACCGGTCGTCGAAACGGCGCAGCCGCAGCCGCCGGAGATCGCCGTGACGACGGATACCGCGACGACGGTCGCGCCGAACGAGGACTTCGTGAAGCCCGCCGCCGAGCCGGCGGAAGAGCCGTTCCCGACGGACATCGATCAGGCCAACCGCGAGGCATTCGCGAGAGGCTACCTGCGCGATGCGTTCTTCAACTACGACGAGGCGACGCTCGACGGCGACGCGCAGGCGGCGCTGAACGCGTCCGCGAACTGGCTCAAGAGCGCGCAGGGTTCCGGCTACGGCGTGCTGATCCAGGGACACTGCGACGAGCGCGGTACCGAGCAGTACAACCTCGCCCTCGGCGATCGCCGCGCGAATACCGCGCGCGACTACCTGATGACTCTCGGCGTCGACGGCTCGCGCATCCGCACCGTCAGCTACGGCGAGGAGCGTCCGTTCGAGGAAGGTCATGACGACGCCTCGTGGGCGCAGAACCGCCGCGCGCACCTGGTCCTGGTGAAGTAGCGATGAGGATCCTCCGATCCATCGCCGTCTGCGCGGCCGCCCTCGCGGCGAGCGGCTGCATCTCGACGTCCGACTTCGACGCGGTGCAGAACCAGGTCGCCGAGCTGCAGCAGGAGCTGGCGAACGTCAAACGCACGACGTCGAGCAAGGAGGACGTGCAGAACGTCAACACGCGCGTCGCCGAGCAGACCGAGACGCTGCTGAAGTCGAACGCCAGCCTCATGGCGAAAGTGCCGGAGCTCGAGGAGCGGATCCAGAGCACGCAGGGCACGATCGAGCAGTCGAACTATCGCATGGAGCAGCTCGCGCAGCAGCTCACGCGGCTCCAGCGCGACATCGAGGATCTGCGCAACCGCATCGCCGCGTTGCAGGCCGCCCCGGCGACGCCCGCGACGCCGGGACCGGCGCCGTCGTCGAGCGAGCTCACGGTTCCATCGACGCCCGCGGCGCCCGCCGCCGACCCGATGCAGACGTATCAGGCGGCGCTCCGCGACTATCAGCGCGCGAACTACGACCTCGCCATCGAGGGCTTCCGCGAGTTCGTGGAGAGCAGCCCGAATTCGGACCTCGCGGACAACGCGGCGTACTGGATCGGCGAGAGTCTCTTTTCGCAGAAGAAATATCGGGACGCGATCGAGCAGTTTGACAGCGTCGTAACCCGATACCCGAAGTCGGACAAGGTGCCGGGCGCGCTCCTGAAGAAGGGATACGCCTACATCAGCATCGGCGAACGGGCTCCGGGGATCGTGCAGCTGCAGTACGTCGTGCACGAGCACCCGAAATCGCAGGAAGCATCACTGGCGCGGCAGAAACTGAAGCAGCTCGGAGTCGAGACGCAGTAGAATACGCCGCTTTTTCAACCATCATCGTTATCAGGAGTCAGTACATGGCGAACATTGCCTCGGCCGAGAAACAGAGACGGCAGGCCGAAAAGAGAAAGGCCCGGAACCGTGCCGGGAAGTCGACGCTGCGCACGACGCTGAAGAAGGCGCGCACGACGATCCAGGGCGGCGACGCCGATAAGGAAACGCTGGCGACCAGCTTCTCCGCGATCGACAAGGCCGCGAAGAAGGGCCTCATCAAGGAGAACACCGCGAACCGCTACAAGTCCCGCCTCGCGGCGGCGTCGAAGCGGTCGGCGAAGTAGGTTTTCACGCTGCGCGTGTGGGAACGGCGCACCTGAGGGTGCGTCGTTTTGTTTTGTAGTTTGTGACTGGTGATTTGTGGTTGGGGGCGCCCGAGGTATATTGGGGATTCCACACGCCGGACAGGGCGCTTTACGTCATGTCGTGCCGACCGCGCGCGCATGAAATCATTTGAAGATCTGGAAGTCTTTCGGGAAGCCATCGCTCTGATGATCGACGTGTATCGACTCACGGAGTCGTTCCCACGGCATGAGCTGTACGGCCTTACGTCGCAGGTGCGAAGGTCGGCGGGATCCGTCGTAGCGCACATCGCCGAAGCAGAAGGCCGGTTGACACCCGGCGAGCGTCGGCAGCTGCTGAGTCAGGGACGCGGCTCGCTGTTCGAGACAAGCGCACATCTCATCGCGGCGCACGAGATAAGGTATCTCGACGACGAACGCTTTGCGACGATTCGCAAACGCACGGCGAGCGTCGGTCGTCTCCTCTCGGGTTTCATCCGCTACGTCAAGAGATGTGAAGCTCAGGCTCGCCTGTCCAAACGCCCCAAAAGCCCCGACTACCAATCACCAACGACGAACCACCGCTAACGCGCGAGCAACCCAATGACGCTGCTCACCAACGCCCTCACCCCCGTCCGCAAAACCACCGCCGCATCCGAGGGCACAAACCTGCTCGAATGCAGCCCCGCCTGCGTGCCTGCGGCGAGGGCGGAGGCGTCGGCGGCGCCGACGACGAGCAACGCGGTCGGGATGGCACGGTTCAACCCGAAGAGGCCGAAGTCCTCGCTGACCATCGCGGGGTCGACTTCGACGACGTTTTCCTTTCCGAGCTCGCGGGTCATGGCGGTCGCGACGCGCGCGGTGAGGGCGGGGTCGTTGAAGGTGGCGGCGACGGATTCGTGGTCGAGGTGTTCGTAGATGGGAGCGCGATCCTCGGGGAAGCCGGCGGCGAAGGCGAGTCCTTTGGGGATGCGCTGGATGGCTTCGAGGGTTTTCTTCTGCACGGTGGGATTGAACGTGCGGACGGTGAGATAGAGCTTCACTTCATCGGGGATGATGTTGCGTTTGGTGCCGCCTTCGATTTTTCCGACGGTCACGACGGCGGGCTCGAGCGGCGGGCGTTCGCGGCTGACGATGGTCTGCAGCGCGAGGATGGTTTCGGCGGCGAGGACGACCGGATCCTTCGTCGTGTGCGGCGCGGCGCCGTGGCCGCCGACGCCGCGGATGGTGATGTTGATGGAGTCGGTCGCGGCCATGAACTCGCCGGCGCGGTAGCCGATTTTGCCGCTCTCGAGAGCCGCCCAGTCGTGCAGCGCGATGGCGAAGTCGGGGCGGCCGAAGCGTTCGTACAGTCCATCAGCGAGCATTCCCTCGGCGCCCTTCACCACTTCCTCGGCGGGCTGGCCGATGAGCATCAGCGTCCCGCGCCATTGTGATTTCAGATCCGCGAGGATTTTTGCCGCGCCGAGGAGCGTCGTGATGTGGACGTCGTGCCCGCAGGCGTGCATCACGCCGGCGTTCTGACTCGCGTACGCGACGCCGGTCGCCTCGGTGACCGGCAGCCCGTCCATGTCACTGCGCACGAGCAGCGTCGGACCGGCGCCGTTGCGCATGATCGCGACGACGCCGTAGCACGTCGCGGCCGGATCCTTGTACTTGCCGACGCGCTCCGTCACCTCGTAGCCGAGCTGGCGCAGGCGCGCCGCGACGAACGCCGACGTCTTCGCCTCCTGCATCGACAGCTCGGGCGTCGCGTGCAGTGTCTTGTACGTGTCGACGAGTGAGCCGATATCGCGCGCGACGCGCTCTTCGAGCGTCTGCGCGCAAAGGGGGAACGTGGAAAGAAGGACCAGGACGAGAAGGAAGACGAGAGGTGCGATGCGCTTCATGCGCGCATGCTACATCGCTTCCGCGCTGCGCACTTCGTCCGCCATCGCCACCTGATTCTTTCCGTTTTTCTTCGCGAAATAGAGCGCGGCGTCGGCGCGCGAGATCAGGTCCGCGGACGTCGTGCCGTCGCGCGGATAGAGCGCGACGCCGATGCTGACGGTGATGTGCAGGGTGCGGTCGAGGTGCGGCAGCGGGAACGCGCGGCGCTCGATCAGGTCGCGCAGGCGGTTCGCCGCGTCGCGCGCGGAATGGGCGGGCGTGTCGGGGAGGATGATCGCGAACTCCTCGCCGCCGTAGCGCGCGACGACGTCGCTGTCGCGCGCGTTGAGCATCAGCTCCTCGACGAGACCTTTCAGAATTTCGTCGCCGACGGGATGGCCGAAGCTGTCGTTGACGCGCTTGAAGTTGTCGATGTCGAGCATCGCCAGCGCGAAGTCGTGCTTCGAGCGCGCGTGGCGATGGATCTCCTTCGACAGCGCTTCCTGGAAGAAGCGATGGTTGTAGGCGGGCGTCAGCGCGTCGATGAACGTGAGGCGCTTGATCTCCTCGTACTGCCGCGCCGACTGCAGCGCCGTCACCGCCTGGGTGGCGAAGACTTCCAGCGTCTTCACCTTGTCGATCGACGGAATGCGGCGGTCGTGCGGATCGCGCGCGGAGAGATAGCCGATCATTTGTTCGCCGCTATACAAGGGCACGAGCAGCATGTCGTTCTGATGCCACTCGTCGGGCTTGAGAAAACCGTCGTCGGAGTCGGGATGGACGAAGAACTCGTGCTCGCTCTGACGCAGAGACGTATGCGTGACGAAGAAGGAGTTCGAGACGCGGAACTCCGGATTGAAGAACGCCGCCATCTCCGCGGACGACACGTGCTTCTTCTTCACCTCGTCCCAGACGTCGTCGAGCCCCGCATGCGCGCGGCGGACGAATTCGTCGCGGCGCGACTCGTAGAGCGCGAAGACGACGACCTCGAAGCCGAGTGCCTTGCGGATGGCCTGCGCGATCCGGGTGAGCGCCGCGTCGACGTCGAACTGTCCGATGAGACTGTTCGACACGTCGAGAATCGTCGTCATCGTCGCGGCGTGGCTCTCGAGCTGGATCGTCTTCTCGCGCATCTCGCGGCGCAGCAACTGGTCCTGCAGCGAGAGCGCGGTCTGATTCACGAGCAGCGTGAGGAGGTTCATGCTGCCGACTTTCAGGATCGACAGATCCTCGGTCTCGAAGATGAGAATCCCGTAGATCACTTCCGGCGTCTGGATCCCGATCAGCACCTGCAGCGCCTCGCCGCCCGACAGCGGGAACTTGCGCATGTCGCTGCGGAACACGAACACGCGGCTCGGCGCGGACTGCGCGAAGCCGGCGGAGTCGACCCAGCGCAGGATCTCCTGATCCGTCGGCATGCACTCGCCGAAGCGGTACACCGTGCCGGCGAAGTCGGGATTCGATTCCCACGTCACCACCGCGCACGCTTTCATCTTCGCGAGCTTCGACAGCAGCGACATCAGCCGCCGCAGCGTTTCGTGATCTGTCTCCGCGGAGAGGATCTGCGTCGAGCTCTCGGTGAGGATCGCCAGCTCGCGGTTGCGCCGCAGCAACTCCATGTTCTGCTGCGACGACTCGACTTCGTTGCGCATCGCATACGCGACGATGAGCACCGGCACGAACGCGATCGCGAACGACGCCACGCCCCACCGCTCGAACAGCATCACCTCGATCGCCACGACCGGCGCAATGAGGAGCAGCGCCTTCCCCTGCATCATCAGCACGCGGCGAAAATCGAGCGGCGAGGTGTCTTCCTCGAAGTAGCGGCGGATGGTGACGAAGAGCAGTTGCGCGACGAGGTAGCCGACCAGCAGCAGGACGAAGCCCGCCATTTTCGCGGACGGTCTCGCGTCGCGCGCCACCGCGATCGTGTACAGCAGCCCGACGACGCCGTACGACAGCGCGAGCTGCGCGGCGTTGAAATACGGATCGAGCCGCGTCTCGCGCCGCGCGGCCGCATGCGCGGCCGTGCCCGCGAGCACGGCGACGAATGCAACCGACGGACTGTGAAAGAGGATCAGCGCACCGAACGCGATCGCGGCCTCGAATCCGATCGACGCATCGCCCGCCTCGAGCCGCACGAACGTCGCGATGAGCACGAGGACGGCGAAGAAGAGCGTCGCGCGCGTGTGCTCCGCCGGCTGCACGACCAGCGCGAGCACGAACAGCCCCGCGGCGAGGGCGAGGATGCCGGCTTTCCACGCGCGATAGATCGAGGCCCGCGCCATCGTCATAGTATAGGAGCGCATGTGGCAGCCGGTCATCGGTCTCGAGGTGCACGCGCGTCTGCTGACGCGCACGAAAATCTTCTGCGGCTGCGCGACGGAGTTCGGCGCGCCGCCGAATACGCAGGTCTGTCCGGTGTGCCTTGGGTACCCCGGCTCGCTCCCCGTCCTCAATCGCAGCGCGGTGGAGCTGGCGATGCGGATGGCGCTCGCCACCGGCTGCACGCTGCATCACCGCTCGATCTTCGCGCGCAAGAACTACTTCTACCCCGACCTGCCGAAGGGTTATCAGATCTCGCAGTTCGACCAGCCGCTCGCCACCGGCGGCAGCGTGAACGACATCCGCCTCGCGCGCATCCACATGGAAGAAGACGCCGGCAAGCTGCTGCATGAGCGCGACGCGTCGCTCGTCGATCTCAATCGCGCCGGCACGCCGCTGATCGAGATCGTGACCGAGCCCGACATCGCCAGCGCCGAACAGGCGGTCGCGTACCTCACGCGCCTCCGGCAGATCCTGATGTACACAGGCGTCTGCGACGGCAACATGGAAGAAGGCTCGCTGCGCTGCGACGCGAACGTCTCCGTACGGCGCGAAGGCGAGCCCCTCGGCACTCGCACCGAGGTCAAGAATCTGAACTCGTTCCGCTTCGTCGGGCGCGCGATCGAGCACGAGATCGAGCGCCAGATCGCCGTCCTCGAAAGCGGCGGACGCATCGATCAGGAAACGCGCCTCTTCGACACCGTCGCCGGCGAGACGCGCGTGATGCGCTCGAAGGAAGAAGCGCACGACTATCGCTACTTCCCCGAGCCCGACCTCTTCGCGCTCGAAGTCGACGACGCCTGGATCGAGGACGTCCGCTCGTCGCTGCCGCCGCTGCCGCACGAGCGTGCGGCGCGTTATCAGCGCGAGCACCGCATCACCGCCGTCGACGCCGAGCAGCTCGTGGTGACGCGCGCGCTTGCCGACTATTACGAAGCCGCGGTCCTCGAGTCGGGAAATGCGCGCGCGGCGGCGAACTGGGTGCGCAATGAAGTGCTGCGCGTGCTCAACGAGCAGAAGATCGACGTCGAGAACTACCGCGTCACGCCGGCGATGCTCGGGCGCCTGATCCGCCTGATCGAGAGCGGCGCCATCGGCGGCAAGTCGGCGAAGGAAGTGTTCGACGAGATGTCGGTCAGCGGCGAACAGCCCGACGCGATCGTCGAGCGCAAAGGGCTCGCGCAGATCACCGACGCCGCTCCCATCCTCGAGGCCGCGCTGCGCGTATTGGAACAGAACGCCGCGCAGGTCGAGCAGTATCGCGCCGGAAAAGCGCAGGTTTTCGGCTTCCTCGTCGGCCAGCTCATGAAGGAAACGCGAGGCAAGGCGAAGGCGGAGCTGGCGAACGAGATCCTGCGCGAACTGCTGAACGCGAATTGCTGAAGGAGCGTCACTGACGGATGCGGAGAGCGGTGCTATGATTCGCGCCGTTTCAGTGCCGTAATTCCCTCTAAGAAATGACTTAGGAGGTCATCTTTGCGATCCCTCAGACTATTTGTATTGACGACTCTTGCGTGCCTCGTGGCCGGTGCCGCGTTCGGCGCGGGCTTCTCGATTTTCGAACAGGGCGCAAAGGCGAGTGGCATGGCCGGCGCGTTCGCGGCCACGGCCGACGATCCGAGCGCGATTTTCTACAACCCCGCCGGCATCGCGCAGCAGCGCGAGATGTCGGTCCTCGCCGGCGCGACGTTCATCAACTTCACGAACGAGTTCACCGGCGATCCCAACGATGCCTTCACCGCCGGCGTCGAGGCGAAGTACGACCGCCACACCTTCGTGCCGCCGAACATGTACGTGACGATTCCGTTCGGCAACAACATCACCGTCGGTCTCGGCGTCTTCGCGGCGTGGGGCCTGCGCACCGACTGGGCCGATCCCTGGGCGGGCCGCTTCATCTCGCGCGATGCCGATCTGAAGACGACGTCGGTGCAGCCGACGATCGCGTGGCAGACGTCCGACGGGCGCCTCGCCCTCGGCGGCGGCGTGGAGTACCGGCGCGCGCGCGTGATCCTCAATCAGAACATCGCGCTCCCCTTCCCGAACCCGTTCACCGGCCGCATCACCGACATCGGCAACGCGCGGCTCGCCAGCGAATACGGCGATGACCTCGGCTACAACGTCGGCGTGCTCTGGAAGCCGACCGACCGCTTCCGCATCGGCGCGTCGTATCGCACCGAGATGGACATCGATCTCGAGGGCGACGCCGACTTCACGCAGATCTCGACCGGCAACGCCGGCCTCGACGCGGTCGTCGCCGGAACGTTCCCGCAGGACGACACCATCAGCACCACGCTCCCCTTCCCCGCCGTCGCCGCGGTCGGCGTGGCGTTCGGCCTCACGGATCGCGTGGACCTCGAGTTCGACATCACGCACATGACATGGAGCCGCTTCGAGGCGCTGACCGTGAACTTCACGAATCAGCCGGCGCGCAGCTTCACGCGCGAACAGAACTGGGACGACTCGTCCTGCTACCGCTTCGGCGCGAACATCGAAGCGTCGACGGACTGGGACGTGCGTCTCGGACTGCTGTACGACAACAACCCGCAGCCCACCGAGGCTGTTGGTCCGCTGCTTCCCGACGCGGATCGCATCGGCGCCACGTTCGGCGTCGGCTATCAGCGCGGCCCGTGGATCCTCGACTTCGCCGCGTTCATCCTGCACTTCAAGGATCGCAGCACGAACGGAGTCAGCGCGGATCATTTCGAAGGCACTTACGAAACCGACGCGACGCTGTGGAGCGTCAACCTCGGCTACCGGTTCTAGGAAGGAGATCCCATGAAACGCACAAAATTCGCAGCGGCAGTTCTGATCGCAGTCCTTGTCGCAGTCCCGATGTTCGCCGCGCGCGGCTCGGCCAACTTCTCGAAGCTCGTCGCGCTCGGCGACAGCTACGGCGCCGGGTTCGAAAGCGGCTCGCTCAACGAGCGCCATCAGGTGTGGAGCTGGCCCGCCGTCCTCGCGAAGCAGGTCGGCTATCGGCTTTGCACGCCGGCGGACACCGCGGCCGCCGACTGCTTCGCGCAGCCGCTGGTCTCGTTTCCCGGCATCGCGCCCGAGCTCGTGCTCGTGAATCTCGCGCCGACGATTGCGCCGGCGTCGACGACGAACGGAACGCCGCTCATGACGACGTTCGCCCGGCCCTACAACAACCTCTCCATCCCCGGCGGAACGCTCAATACGCTGCTCACCATCAAAGGCTCCGAGGCGGCGACTTCGACCGCGACGACCTTCGGGCAGTTCGTCCTGCGCGGCCTCGGCACGGAGGTCGAGCAGGCCATCGCGCAGCATCCGTCGTTCATCGCGATGTGGGCCGGCGGCAATGACTTCCTCGGCTCCGTGCTCGCGGGCACCGACCAGGGCATGACCACGGCCGCGGACTTCAAGACGCGCTACGAACAGATCCTCGACACGCTCATCGCCGGCGCGCCGAGTGCCGGCATGGTCGTCGGAAATCTTCCGGCCAACACCAGCTCGGCCGCGCTGCTCTCGACGATCCCGCCGTTCATCGTGAACCCGACCACCCGTCAGCCGGTGCCGGGGCCGAACGGGCAGCCGATCTACTACATCGCCGATCTCGGCAACGGCAACATCGGCCAGCTTCCCCCCGGCAGCGTCGTGCTGCTGACGGCGCAGACGCGTCTGGGCACCGGATTCGGTTTCCCCGCCGTCCCGCCGTTCAACGCGCTGCCGAACGCGGGCAAGCCGCTGCCGGCTTCGGACGTCCTCACGCCGACCGAGATCGCGAGCATCGTCGCGCGCATCACCGAATACAACACGATCATTCAGACAGCGGCCGCGGCGCGCAACATCCCCGTCGCCGACGTCCGGGGACTCTTCGACCGCGTCACGGTGAATCCGCTGACCGGCGCCGGCGGAATCACGATCGGCCCGGTGAAGATCACGAACGCGTACGTCACCGGCGGTTTCTTCAGCCTCGACGGCTTCCACCTCACCGACCTCGGATACCTGCTGATGGCGAACGAGTTCATCAAGGCGATCAACACGGGGTACGAGACCGAGATCCCGCTCGCGTCGATCACGCAGCTCTTCGCGGACAACGGCGCGTTCTTCCCGGAGACCGCGAATGCCTCGAACTTCGTGCTCACCGAGGAAGCGTCGAAGCAGATCCTCACGATGTGGGCGCAGCCGACGGTTCGCAAGTTCCGCTCCGTGCGCGGCCACTGACGAAAATATTCACGAACCAATACGAAGGGCGGCCTCGCGGCCGCCCTTTTTTGTTCACGTTTTTTGGTGCGATTACGTTCCCGCGGGACGCCCGCGCGGAGACGGCCGCGAGATGTCGATCATCGCCATCCGCTCCTTCTCGTCGTACCAGCAGTGGAAGCGCTTGATGCCCGGCACTTCGATCTGATACGTGCGGAAGAAGCTCGGCACGTGCAGCGACGTCGACTTGTCGGATTGCCGGATCTTCGCCGCCCCTTCTTCCTTCTTATCGAGCGGACGGATGCCGATCACCTTGCGTTTCTTGTCGTAATAGAGGTTCGCGCTGGTCTTGCCGCGAAGGCGGAGCATGTTGGCGACGGGCGATGGCAATCGGATGAGCCGCGATTGCACGATCGTCGCCGAGGCGGGAAAGCGCTCGAACTCGGGCTGCGGCTCCCACTTCTCAAAAGCCATGTTCCGACTCCTCACCCATCACAGACCCTCTGCCGATAGATGACACGATCATAAAATCTTGCAGCATTTTGTCAACAATTAATCGCATGAGTTTCGCGATCGGTTAACGTGGACGGCGAATAAATTTATTCTGAGCAAAGGCTCCACCGAAGCCGGGAGCGGCGTGCACAATTCTCGTAACTGTTTGATTCCAGTGCCGCTTACCAGGCAGGGATGCCGGCGCGGTCCAGGGCCTCGTTCTCCGATTTGGAGGCGCGGTCCCGGATGAAGGCGATGTGCGGCAAAGCCGACACCCACTCATTTTCGTGCTGGACGGAGTCGCGGAGCAGCCGCACGGTTCCCAGAAAATCGCCCGTCAGCCAGGCGGCCTCGGCGGCGAGTCCGATGTACGTCGTACGCGCGCCGCCGGCCCGTTCCGCCCGTTCGACGAGCGTCGCGACGTCGACCAGTCCCTCTTCCACGAGCTCGATCGCATCGGGCGTGAGACCCCACTCCGACGCGCAGAGAAAGAGCATGTTCCCGTCGAGACCGCGCTTCTTCAAATGGCGGATCGCGCTGCGCTGGCGAAGATAGATCAGCTCCGGCGGCACGAACTGCATCACCTGCCGCCACCCGTCGAGCGACGGCGCCTCGAGAAAGCGATCGAGCTGCTCGCGCCAGTCTTCCGGCGGCTCACTCAACGTGTCCAGCAACTCCTCGAGCTTGTCCGCGTCCTGACACTCCGGCCGCGCCAGCGCGACGCGCGCGACCGCCGACGCTTCCGCCGCCATCCCGCGCGACGCGAGCAGCGACACCAGCGGCAACGCGCTCCCGCCGTTCAACCACTGCTGCTCCGCTTTGTGCCGCTCCGCGTCCTCGACGATGTGCATGCGCGCGGAAGTATCGCTCATCTCCCCCACCACTGATACGCGCCCCAGGCGTACGGATGTTCGTACGCGGGATTCGACTTCACCGCGCGGACCGCGCGCGTCATCGCGGCCGCGAGTCCCACGCCATCGCGCAGGCCGGCGATCACCGCCGGCATCATCGTCGCCGCGATTTCGTCGTCGACCGGCCAGAGCGCCGCGACGGCGGAAGTCGCGCCGGCGTGGAACAGCCCGCGCACGAATCCCATCATCTCCCGCGTCGTGCCCGCGGCCGTCCGCCCGACGTCGCAGCAGTTCAGGATCGCCGTTGCGCCGCGCGCGAGCGGGACGCGTCCCGAGAACAGATCGTACGTGCTCAACACGCCGTCGGCGAGCAGCAGCTTCGCCTGCAGCACGTCGTCTCCTTCGGCGATCGCGCCATGGCCCATGTAGTAAAAGACGTCGGCGTCACCCGCCAGCCGCGCCACCTCGGCCAGCGTCGCGGCCGCGCCGTCGACGACGATCACGTCTGCGACCTCGCTGCGCAGCCGCGCCAGCTCGTCCTCGAGGTACGCGAGGTCGTCGCCCACCGCGACGGCGAGTACGCGCTTCGGCATGACCGTCGTGGTGCTGGCGTAAAACGCCGCACTCGGCGTGCAGATCATCCCGTCGGCGAAACGATCGATCAGCCACGCATCGCCGATCGGCAGCGCGTGAAACGGCACGCTCGCGAGATTGCCGTCCGGCGCGACGATCAGCTTCGAATAGCGCGCGCGATTCAACAGCTCCTCGATGCGAAGCTCATCCGCGATCGCACGCAGGATCACCGGAATCGCGTCCATCGCGGCCGGCGCGGGCGCGTCGCGCGCCGCTTCCTGGAGCTCTTCCACGATCGCGTCGAGATACTCTCGCCGCACCACCATCGGAGGCTGAACGCCGTCGCTCGTGGCGGGGAGCAGACAACACATCTCGTCCGCCTCGATGACCGTCAGCAACAGCACGTTCGGCTCGAGCGTCTGCAGGATCTCGTCTATCGTCGGAGGAGCGACCTGCGGCAGCGCGACCGGCTCGAAGTTCCGGCCGCGCGTTTTGAATTCGATGATCTTCTGCGCGCCCGAGCGCCGCGCTCGTGTTTCGACGAACCGCTTTTCGACGAGCTCTCCCCGCCTCACGCGGCCACGCCGTCCGCTTCGCGCGCGATCGGTGAGCGTGCGGTTCTGAAATCGCTGGATGATCGCGAAGGCCTCGCGAAACCACTCGGGGTTCCTCGTCTCGACGGCATTCGAGAGGCTGAGTGTGAGCGCGTCGTCGAACACCGGCTGCACGCCGATCTGGAAGCGCTGGCGCTGGTCGACGCGCGGAAAGTCCGCCTGCTGCGCTTCGACCAGATCGCAGGCGAGACTCGTGAAGCGATGCGCGTCACCGGCATTCGCCGCCAGCCGCGCGAGGATCATCGCGGCCTGCGCGGTGTCGTGGACATGTCTCGTGCGCAGACCGAGGAGGAATGCGTGGTGCGCTTCTTCGCGGGCCTGCTCGAGCTCACCGGTGGCAATGAGCGCCTTCGAGCGCAAAAAGTGGCCGCGGCGGAGGAGATCGGGCGAGCCCGACGTCCGCGCCCGCGCGAGCGCGGCATTGCCGTACGTCAGCGCCTCGTCCTCATTTCCGCTCGCGATCATGGCGCGAAACAACAGCTCGAGCAGCGGCACCTCCATCGCCGGCGCGAGACGCAGAGGGAAGGACTCCATCGCGCTCTTCAGCGTGCTCATGATCTCGGAGCGCGCGCCGGAGCGGAAGTGATCGTCCGCGAGCGCGATCAGGGCCATCGAGCGAAGCCATGACGGGTTCGGTGCCGCGAGAAAGACGCGCGAGAGGTTCGCCATGCCCTCGGCAGGATCGTCCGGAAACTGCGCGACGGCGAGATGCAGGTGCCAGCCGAGCTTCTGCCCGCTCTCCTTCGCGCCTTCGACTGCCGACTGGAGGAGCGTCGCCGCGGTGCCGTACCAGTGAGCGGACGTCAGCGCGACGCCGGTCGCGCCGAGGATGCGGCGCGCTTCGTCCTTTCGCCGCGCGCGCAATCGCTTGCGGAGATCGGCGATGACCTCGTCCGCCTCGCTCAGCGCCTTCGAAGCCTTGAGGATGAGGAACAGGTCCGCGACATGGCGAGGAAGCATCGGCAGCAGCGGCTCTTCCCACGCCAGCCGCACCGCGTACCGCGCATGCTCGATGGCCTGATCCGACGGCGCGATGTCGAAGAGCATCGCGTGCAGGTCCGCGAGCAACGCGCGATCGCCCGCGGCGCGCGCGAGCTCGATGCCGCGCGTGGCGCGCTCCAGCGCCACGGCGTTCTCTCCCTTCTCGACATGGATGCGCGCGAGATAGAACTGCGCCACGCCCTCGGAGTCGAGCGCCCGCAGTTTCTCCGTGGCACCTCCGTCATCCTTCCCCGCCCGCGCCGCGAGCAGCGCCAGCTCCCCGAGCTCGACCGGATCCTTCGCGTCCTGCAGCTCGCGGATCGCCCAGTCGAGATTTCCGAGCGCCGTCTGAAACCGCGCACGGCCGAGCGGGCGGTCGGCGGGCCGGGCACGCAGCAGCCACTCCTCCGCACCGTCGAAATCGCGCTGCAGGAGCAGGAGGTCGAGCCCGGAGAGGCGTTCCATCATTCGGGATCCCCCTCAATGTAGTCCCCTCACCGAAAATACGCCCGATCCAGCGCGCGGTACTGCACCGCCTCCGCGACATGGCCGGCCTCGATGCGCTCGCACGCCGCGAGATCCGCGATCGTGCGCGCAACCTTGAGGATGCGGTCATGCGCGCGGGCGGAGAGGTTGAGGCGGTCGATGGCGGCGACGAGGAGGCGGTAGGAGGGCGGGTCGAGATCGCAGAAACGACGCATGTGGCGCGAGGTCATCTCGGCATTCGAACGAATCGACGAGCGGCGGAAGCGCTCGCGCTGGATGTCGCGCGCGAGCTCGACGCGCTCGCGGATCGACGCCGACGGCTCGCCGGGCGTCGTCGACGTGATCTCGGCACTCGTCAGCGCGGCGACTTCGACCTGCAGGTCGATGCGGTCGAGCAGCGGTCCGGAGATTTTCGCGAGGTAGCGCTGGATCTGGATCGGAGAGCAGATGCACTCGCGCCGCGCGTCGTTGAAGAAGCCGCACGGACACGGATTCAGCGCGGCGGCGAGCGTGAAGCGCGAGGGGAACGTCAGCGTCCGCGCGGCGCGGGCGATCGTCACGATGCCGTCCTCCATCGGCTGCCGCATCGCCTCCAGCGTCTCGCGGCGAAACTCCGGCAGCTCGTCGAGGAACAGCACGCCGTCGTGCGCGAGGCTCACCTCGCCCGGACGAATCGGCGAGCCGCCGCCGGCGAGCCCCGCGGTCGAGATGGTGTGATGCGGCGCGCGGAACGGACGGCGCGACAGCAGTCCGCTTCCCGCGGGCAACAGGCCGGCGACGGAATGAATCTTCGTCGTCACGATCGCTTCCTCGAGTGAGAGGCGCGGGAGAATCGTCGCGAGGCGTTTCGCGAGCATCGTCTTTCCCGAGCCCGGCGGACCGATCATCATCACGTTATGCCCGCCCGCCGCCGCGACTTCGAGCGCGCGTTTGGCCTGCGCCTGCCCGCGCACTTCCGCAAAGTCGGAGCCGTCGAACGGGCGCTCGAGCGCGGGAATCGACGTCGTCGGCGCGATCGGCTGTTCGCCTTTCAGGTGCTGCAGCAGCGCGAGTAAGTGCGGCACGCCGATGACGCGCATGCGCTGTACCGCCGCGGCTTCGTTCGCGTTCGCCGCGGGCACGATCAGCTCGCGGATCGCGTCGTCTTTCGCGAGCGCCGCGGACACGGACAGCGTTCCGCGCGCCGGCGTCAGCGTGCCGTCGAGCGAGAGCTCGCCGACGAAGACGCGTCCGGCGACGTCGTCCTCACGCAGGACTTCGAGCGCGTGCAGGATGCCGATGGCGATCGGGAGATCGAAGCCCGATCCTTCCTTCCGCACGTCGGCCGGCGACAGATTGACGGTGATGTGGCGCGAGGGCAGGAAGAACCCGCAGTTCGCGAGCGCGGACCGCACGCGCGAGTACGACTCGCGCACCGCGGGATCGGGAAGGCCGACGAGCGTGAACCCCGGCTGTCCCGCGTTCCGGGCATCCACTTCGATGATGATGCGTACTGCTTCAATTCCGAGTGTCGCTGCACTCCACACTTTCGAGAGCATGGTGCGTACGACCCGCGGAAGTCCCTGAAGCCGAGGGTACCTCGGCGGGCACAGCTTGCGCAATGATCGGCAACATGCGCATCGAAGTCCCGCACCGCACGAACCGCCAGAACGCCCGCCGCATCGTCGAGAGCCGCCTCGACCAGCTCCTTTCGCAGTTCGGCGACCGCGCCGACGAGGTGCAGCATCATTGGACCGGAGACACGCTCGCCTTCAAAGGCAAAGCCCGCGGGTTCACGGTCCAGGGAACCGTCGAGATCACGGACAGGGACGTGATCATCGACGGGAAACTTCCGCTGCTGGCGAGGCCGTTCGAGTCGCGCATCCGGCAGACCGTCGAACGTGAGGCGGAAGCGATGTTCAGAACTGCTTAGTCGACGTTCAAAATTTTCTTGAGCGCGTCGACATTCGGATCGACGAACAGACGTCCATCGACTTCGAGCGCGGGATCCGATCCCATGTGATGCGTGTACCCCTTGTACTCCTCGGGGCGCACCATTTCATGCTCGACCCGGAACTGCCGGAGAAACCCTGCTACCAGACTCGTCTTGTGTTTCAGACTACCGGGGAAGAACCTCACGGTCATCGCCTCCCCTCCCTTCACTTTGGACAGATTTGCGAACCTTAGGCCTGTTTTGCGGGGAAGTCAAATAACCGGCGTCCCCGGAAGGGCGCGCCGTTCGAACGGCGCGCCCTCGCGGAAACTATTTGCAGAACGCGATGAAGTCCTCGAGAGGCAGCGGGCTGCTGTCCCCCGTCGTCAGCAGCAGACCGACGCTGAGATGGACCACATACGCGCACTTCGGCAGATCGGCGACGACGAACCCCGAAGGCGTCGCGACACCGAAACGCTGACCCGCAACCGCCGCGGGCAGCGTGAAATTGAGAGTTCCGGACGGACCGGTCATCGACACTGTCACGCCGCCGAGGTTCGGATGCGCGGCGGTGAATCGCACCGTCAGCGCATTGGTGATCTTCGCGCAGCCTTCCGCCGCCAGTTCGGCGATGTCGAGCAGCGCGACGCCGAGCGCACCGCTCTGCGTGAACGGATTCCACATCGGATGATGCGACAGGTTGTCGTACAGCACGTTGTCGATCGCAACCTGCTGGCAGATACCGCCGACCGTCGCCGACACGGCGCTGCTGCGCACCTGCATCCGGAGACTGAAGAAGCGATCCTGCGCGAGCGGCTGTCCGGTCGATGTCGAATCGCTGCCGGCCACCAGACCGGCGAGATTGATCGCCGGCCACGCCACGATGGAGGGACTGATCAGATTGATCATGTTGCCGTTCGGCTGGAAGAATCCGCTGGCGCCGAAGACGTCGCTCTCCTGCGGAACGCGAATCCATCCATCGGCGGTGAATGAAGCCACCAGCTCGTTCGGCCCCGCCGTCCCCCGGACCGTGTAACGCTTCGTCTTGATCGGATTCGGATCGGCGGGACCCGTCGGAGCCCATTGCTGCCACGTGCCGATGTCGGTACGCGCGATCTGCGCCTGCGTCACCTGCGCCCACGCCGTGATCGGTGCGCCTGCCGCATTGACCTCGCGCCACTCGAACATGTACTCGAGCGCGGCTCCGCCGAGACGTTTCGGAAGAATGCCGTTGAGCCGCATCGTCGAAAAGAACGCGCGGTTGTCGCTGGTCAGGCCCGATCCGCCAGGCGCGCTGTCGATCTCGGTCGCGTACTTATAGCCGCCAATCGCATCGAACACCGGCAGTGGTTCGTTCGGATCCGGATTGGCATCCTTCGGCACGCACAGCTCGACGCAGAAACAGGGGCCGACGTTTTCGCGGTCGGGAGCGCGGCCCCGCGAAGGAGGCTCCACGAGCAGCGGCGAGCCCGCCAGCGTCTCGACGCGGAAGTAGAGATCCGGCCCGCCGAACCACTCGATATGAACTCCGGGGAAGATGGTCTGGCGGAAATCCGAGCCGGTGTAGTCGATGCGGAAGTGACCGGACGCATCGGTGATGTCCTGGCCGAGGAAGTCGTCCTGCAGCCAGTCGACGTCGAACGCTTTGACGCGCACGCCGCCGAGGGGGCGCTTGAGGTCGCACACCGCGACGTGGCCGCAGATCGTCCACGCATCGAACCGCGCACGGATCGCGCACCAGTAACGCCACGGAATGCAGTACTCCCAGGACGCGAACAGCTCGTCCCGCCCGCGCCACGCCGGCTGCAGGGTCGTGATCGAGAACTGCAGCGGCTCCGGCTCGCTGCGCGTGGGCTTGCGTCGCGGAACGGTCGCGCAATAGACGTCGACTTCGACCGCACCGCCCTCGTATCCCCGCTCCAGCTCGATCGTGAAGCGCCCTTCCTCGTCCGTCTTCGCTTCCGCGAGGAGGCGCTTTTTCTTTTTCGAGGCGTCGTCTTCGGCGACGATCCCGAACGTTTCTTTCGGACTCGCCGCGGCACGGCTGACGATCTGGTCGCCTTCGGCGCGATAGATCCGAACGACGACATCCGACAGCCATTCGCGGCAGTCCGCGCAAATGTAGCCGCACAGGCGGCCTCGCAACGTGTACTTCATACGTTCTCCTTTCACTACGAGATATCGATGTAGTGACGGAGACGCGTCGTTCGTTACACGGCTACGGCTTCGCGATACTGGATCTCATAAAGCCTCCGATACAAGCCCCCGATCGCCATCAGCTCATCGTGCGTGCCGCGCTCCCGAATCTCCCCATGGTGGAACACGAGGATCGTGTCGGCGGAGCGGATGGTGGAGAGTCGGTGCGCGATCACGATCGACGTCCGCCCCTCGAGCAGGGTCTGAATCGCCTCCTGGATCAGGAGCTCCGTTTCGGTGTCGATCGACGACGTGGCTTCGTCGAGAATCAGCACCGGCGGGTTGAACGCGAGTGCGCGCGCGAAGGAGAGGAGCTGCTTCTCGCCGACCGACAATCCGGCGCCGCGCTCCCGCACCTGCGCCTCGTATCCCTCGGGGAGCCGCGAGATGAAGCGATCCGCCTGCACGCGCACGGCGGCAGTGCGGATCATTTCCGGCGTGATGCCGGGATCGCCGAGGGAAATGTTGTCGGCGACGTTGCCGGTGAAGAGGAAAAAATCCTGCTGCACGATCGCGAAGAGCCGGCGCAGTGACTCGAGGTCGTACTCGCGGATGTCGACGCCGTTGATCAGGATCTCCCCGCGCTGTACGTCATAGAATCGCAGCAGCAGTGACGTGACCGTCGTCTTGCCCGCGCCGGTGTGGCCGACAAGCGCCACGCGCTCGCCACGCTCCACGCGGAAGGAGACATTCTTCAGCACCCATTCCGGCTCGTTGTACGCAAACCATACGTTGCGAAACTCGATCGACTGGAGCGCGGGCGTCTCGCCCGCCACGGGCCGCCCCCCTGCGATATGCACCGGCGTGTCGAGCAGCTTGAAGATGCGCTCCGACGCCGCCATCGCGGCCTGCAGGATGTTGTACTTCTCCGACAGATCCGAGATCGGCTGATAGAAGCGCTGCGAATACGTGAAGAACGCGACCAGCGCGCCGACGGAGAGCGTTCCCTGGATCACCTGCCCGCCGCCGTACCAGACGATGAGCGCGATGCCGACGGTCTCGATCAGCTCGATCACGGGATAGAAGACGGCGTAGTAGTAGATCGACTCGATGTTCGCGTCGCGGTGCTTCACGTTCAGGTCGTCGAACTTCTCCGCCTCCCGCTCCTCGCGATTGAAGAGCTGGACGGTCGACATGCCGGAGATGTGCTCCTGCAGGAACGCGTTGATGGCGGCGATGCGCGCGCGCACCTTGCGATACGTGAGACGCGCGCCGCGGCGGAACCAGATCGACACCAGCACGATGAACGGCGTGATCGAGAAGAGGACCAGCGCGAGCTTCCAGTTCATCCAGAACAGCACGCCGACGATGCCGAGCAGCACAAAAATATCGCCGAAGATCGCGACGAAGCCGGCGGTGAAGAGATCGTTCAGCGCATCGACGTCGGTCGTCACGCGCGTCATCAGCCGCCCGACCGGGTTGCGGTCGTAGAACTGGATATCGAGCCGCTGCAGGTGCGTGAAGATCTGCTTGCGGAGGTCGTACATGATGTACTGACCCATGTGGTTCATCAGCACCATCTGCGTGTAGAGAATCGCGAATCCGCCGAGGAGCGTGAGGAGATAGACCACGGCGGTGACGTTGATGCCGGTGATCGCATCGAACGTCCACCCGTGCGCCGCGAGCCATTCGCCGAGACGCCGGCTCACGCCGAGCGGCTCCGCCCCCTTCATCGGCCTGACGTAGAGATCGATCGCGATCGCCGTGATCGCCGGCCCCGCGATCTCGAACAGCGACGAGACGATGACGAGGAACACCGAAAGCGCCGCGCGCATCCGGTACGGACGCAGATATCCGAGCAGCCGCCGCGCGAGCCGCGGATCGAAGGCGCGCGCGCTTTCGTCTTCGTGTTTTTCGATTTCCGCCACTACGCGATCTCCTCCAGCTCCGCCTCGATGGTCTGCCGGCGATAGAGATCCGCGTAATACCCGCCGCGCTCGACGAGCGCTTCGTGCGTGCCGCGCTCGATGATGCGGCCGTCTTCGAGGACGACGATGACGTCGGCGTCTTTCACGGACGATGCGCGGTGCGAGACGATCAGCGCCGTCCGTCCCTTCCGGATCGAGCGCAGCGCGTTGAGGATTCGCTCCTCGGTGTGCGTGTCGACGGCGCTGAGCGAGTCGTCGAGGATCAGGATCAGCGGCTCGCGCACGAGCGCGCGCGCGATCGCAGTGCGCTGTTTCTGTCCGCCGGACAGCGTGATCCCGCGCTCGCCGATGACGGTGCCCAGTCCCTGCGGGAACGTCGCGACGTCGCTCGTGAGTCCCGCCTCGTCCGCGGCCTCGGCGACTTCATCGTCGCGCGCGTCGGGCCGGCCGAAGCGAATGTTCTCCGCGATGGACTCGGAGAAGAGGAACGTCTCCTGCGGCACCATCCCGATCCAGTCGCGCAGCTGGCGCAGCGGAATGGTCTCGAGCGGACGTCCGTCGACGAAGATCGTGCCGGGCGGCGGCTCGAACGCGCGCGTGAGCAGCGCCAGCAGCGTCGACTTGCCGCTCCCCGTCCGTCCGACGATGCCGACGGTCTCGCCGTGGCGCACGTGGAGGTTGATGTCGCGCAGCACGGAGCGGTCGTCGTACGCGAAAGTCAGGTTGCGGATCTCGAGATCGCCGCGCGGCGTTTCCGTCGCAGGGGTTCCCTCGCCCTCTTCGGGGTTCGGCGTGACGCTCCAGATCTCGGTGAGGCGTTTCATCGACGCCATGCCGCGCTGGAAGAGATTCATCACCCAGCCGAGCGCGATCAGCGGCCAGATCATGCGGCCGAGGTAAAACTGAAAGGCCACGAAATCGCCGAGCGTCATCTGGCCGGCGACCATCCTTCGTCCGCCGATGAAGAACACGGCGACGAACATGAGGCCGAAGAGCATGTGCAGCGCGGGATAGAACGTCGCGGTCAGGCGGATCAGCGCGCGATTGCGATTCACGTACTCGTGGTTCATCCGCTTGAACGTCTCGAGCTCGCTCTTCTCGCGCGTGAACGCGCGCACGACGCGTACGCCGGCGAGGTTTTCCTGCACGCGCGCGGAGATGTCGCCGAAGTAGTCCTGCACGGAACGGAATCGCTGATGAATGCGCTCGCCGAAGTACTTCACCAGCCCCGCGACCACCGGCACGGCGAGCAACGCAAACAGCGCCATCCGCGGCTCGATGCGCATCATCATCGCGAACGAGCCGCCGACGACGAGCAGCGACGAGAACGAATGCATGACCGCGGGACCGATCAGCATGCGCACCGAGGCGAGATCGTTCGTCGCGCGCGACATCAGATCGCCCGTGCGCTGCTCCTGATAGAACCGCATCGGCAAGCGCTGCAGGTGCTGGTAGAAATCGTTGCGCATGTCGTATTCGATCAGGCGCGACGCGCCGATGATGATCGAGCGCTGCAGGTAGAGAAAGATCCCCTCCACCGCGGCCGCGCCGATCAGCATCAGGCCGAAACGGACGAGATCCGCGCGCGTGAAGCCGCCGCCCAGCACGTTGACCGCGCGTCCGATGATCAGCGGCTTCATCAGCGAGAACACCGCCGAGCCGACCACGCACGCAGCACCGAGGAGGAGCCTTCGGCGGTAGCGCGCAAAATAGTGGAGGAGACGGCGGACGGGGGTCATCGGGGCGTCATTGTATCGGCTCGCGCAAGGGCAGCCGCCTGAGCTCCTGCAGCGTGATCCGCAGAACGGACCCGAGCGTGAAACCGGTCGGGAAACAGTGCGGGATGCGCACGCCCGCGCCGACCAGCTCGAGGAAATCGAGCGGCGGCTTGCGGCGCGCGAGCACGTGCACCAGCTTGCGGGGGAGATCCTCGCGATCGTCGACGTTGAGGTGCAGCGGCTGCAGGTAATAGCCGAAGTGCATCTCGCGCAGCGCGGGCACGCCGCCGGCGAACTCCGGCAGCGTCACGCTGAGCGTCAGCGCGCCGAAGATCCAGTTCTCCTGCGCGAGCTCGCCGCGCCAGTGGTCTTCTTCGGACTCCGAGAGATGTTCGAGACGCATCAGAGAAAGCTCGCGGCGATTCGCGCGATCAGCAGCACGGCGGCGATCACGATCAACTCGATCGGCACGTAGCGCTGGTTAGTCCGCTCCATATGGAACCTCCCGCCGCCGGAAAATGAAACAGGCCGCGACGAGCGCGATCGCGGCGTTCGACAGCACCATCAGCAGCCACTCCCAGTTGAGCTGGCGCGGCGCATCGGGAAAGAGATTCTGACTCACGACCGCGATGCTCCGATCGAGGACATCGTGCGTCCGCAGCCACTCCCCCATCCATCCGCGCGACGCGCGCATGAGCGCGACCACGCCCTGCGAGACGCTCAAGCCGATCATCAGCACCATGTAGATGGCGATGTTGAAGTACGCGCGTGTGAAGCTGCCGAGGAGCGCGAGCAGCGCGCAGATCAGAACCGTGTCCGCCATGCTGTGGATCAGCGCGGCGAGCACGAGGTCGAGGCCGGCCGCGTCGCCCCACATCGCGCGTCCGATGATCTCCATCGAGAACGCGACCAGCGTCGCGATCCAGACCGCGCTCACCGCGCCGGCGACGCGCGACAGCAGGTACACCGACCGATTGACCGGCTTCGTGAGGATGAGCTGCAGCGTGCCGGACGAAAACTCGGGACCGATCGACGTGCAGCCGATGATGAACGCCAGCAGCGTCACCAGCGACGGCCACGCCGCGCCCGGCTGATTGAAGCGCGACACGCCGAGGGAGATGATCGCGACGAGGGCGACGAACGCGCCGTAGGCGATGCTCGTCACGCACCGCCGCACGACCTCCGCGACCACGACCCCGTTCACGCCTCACCTCGGAAGATGCCCTCGAGATCGGCCATGTGCCGGCGGACATCGATCACGCCCGCGCCCGACGCCGCCAGCTCGCGCACCAGCTCCGCGATCTCCGCCTCGGTCTCGACCGCGACGATGATCGTGTTCCCCTTCGGCGCGATCCCGGCGATGCGCGTCACCTCTGCGACGTCGAACGAATTCGGCAGCAGCGTGACGGCGATGATGATGCGGTCGGCGTGGCGCAGCGTCTCATCGCGCGCGATCACGCCGCCACTGAGGAACAGCACGCGGTCGCAGACTTTCTCGATCTCCGCGAGCTGATGCGAGTTGAGGAGCACGGCCGCGCCGCGCTGCTTCTGTTCGTTGACCAGATCGCGCACCAGCAGCACGCCGTTCGGATCGAGTCCCGACGTCGGCTCGTCGAGAAAAATAAAGTCGGGCTCGTGGATCAGCGCCTGGCACATGCCGATGCGCTGCAGCATGCCGCGCGAGTATTGCGAGAGCCGCTTCTGCGCCGCGCCCGCGATGCCGAGCCGCTCCAGCATGGCGTTCACGCGCGTGTCGGTCTCCGCGCGCGCCACGCCGGCGAGCCGCGCCATGTAGCGGAGGAAAGTCTGTCCCGTAGCGCGCCGATCGAAGTTCATCCGCTCGGGCACGAACCCTGTGCGGCGGCGGATGCGCAGGTCATCGTTCGCCCGTCCGTCGATCGTGATCTCGCCCTCGTTGGCGTGCAGGAACCCGAGGAGACACGACATCAGCGTCGTCTTCCCCGCACCGTTCGGACCGATCAACCCAACGACCTCGCCCGGCGCGACGTCGAGATCGATTCCCTTCAGCACCTGATGGGACCCGAACGACTTCTTCAGCGCCCGCGCGCGCACACCCGTCATCCGCGCATCGTAGCTCACTGCTTCCGCGCGCGCAGGCCTTCCATGATCTCGTCGATCTTCGCCTGGTGAAAGTCGTTGATGAGCTTCTGCAGCTCGGGCTCGCGGCTCTCTTCGATGTCTTCGGTGTACACCTTCTTCAGCGCCCCGCCGAGGTAGACCTTCGTCTCCACGCGCCACGCCGGCCGCGAAAAGAACTCGGTCTGAATCGTGAGCTTTTTCGGGCCGACGTCGAACGCGTCGAGGCGGCCCATGGGAGCGGTGGCGGGCTCGGACATCGCTACCGCTCGCGGCGCACGGACCGGCGGCACTTCGCCTCGGCGCGCGACTCGATCTGGCGCACGCGCTCGCGGGAGAGGCCGAGGATCTCGCCGATGTCGCGGAGGGTCAGCTCGTCGTCCTGCAGCACGCCGTAGCGGAGCTTCACGATCGTCTTCTCCTCGAGTGTCAGCGCGTCGACGGCCTGTTGCACGCTGCCCTGCTGACGGAGGTTCTGCAGGTACGGCAGGCGAGCGGGGGCGAGGTCGGGAGTCATCCCCTCGGGACGATCATTCAGCTCGTACCAGAAGTGCGGCCAGGCTTTCGAGTTCGGGTTCGTGTACAGCAGGAGCACGGCGAGCTCGCTCTCGGAGATATTGAGCTGCGCGCACACCTTGCTCCTCGCGCTCTCTAGCACGGACGTCACGTTCTCGAACGGGCGGTTGAGAAACGACGCCAGCTCGCGGATGCTCTTGGGCACGTTGTCGCTGACGCCGTGGCGGAGCGTGAGGACGAGGCGCTCCTTCGGCGAGAGCTCGGACATGTGCGCGAGGAGCTCCTCGCGGCGCGACTGCTCCTGCATCTCGACTTCGGCCGACGGGATCGTGGTCTGCTCGATGACGTCCGCGAGCTCGGTGTGCGACTCGTCGTCGAGCTCCGCGTTGAGCGAATAGTTGTCGGTATTCGCCTGCAGCAGCGTCTGGATTTCCTTGACCGTCACGCCGAGGTTCAGCGCCAGCTCGTCCGGCGTCGGGATGTGGTTCCCCTCGTTCATCGCCGTCGCGATCGCCTTCTCCAGCCGGTACATCAGGTTCGCGCGCTTCGGCGGGAGGCGGAACGCGCCCGCCTGTTCGGAGAGCGCGTGCAGGATCGCCTGGCGGATCCACCACACCGCGTACGTGATGAACTTGACGTTCTTCTCGGGGTCGTACTTTTTCGCGGCGTGGATCAGGCCGATGTTGCCTTCGTTGATCAGGTCGAGGAAGAGCACGTGCGCGTTGCGGTACCGCTTCGCGTACGAAACCACGAACCGTAGATTCGACTTGACCAGTTCCTCGAGGGCGGCTTTGTCGTTCTGCTGGACGCGATACCCCAGCTCGCGCTCGCGCTCGGGCGTGAGCCGGGGGATTTTCGCGATTTCCTGCAGGTATTGATTGAGGAGATCGTACGACTCGTCTCGTGCTTCGTACCGGGCCATTTTGGGAGCACGAATTCTACACCCTCAGATCGCGTCGTGTCGGTTCAACGGCTCATCGCCACCCGCTTCACATTTCTCGGCTCGTGCAGCTCCCTCGCAAGCGAGTCGGCGTTGACGTCGACGCGGACGAGGACGGTGTCGGAGTTGTCCTGCGTCAGCACGAACAGCTCGATGCGGTCGCTGTTCGGACGCGGCCGGGCGTAGACGAACGTCCACTCCTTGGACCTCCGCGAGCGCACCTGCACCAGCGGCGCGAATCCGGGTCCGACTTTCGCGCGCATCATCCCCTGCAGTTCCCGCGCGTCGAGCGCCTCGGCGCCTTCGAAGACGGCGATCTGGAAATCGCGCACGCCCTTCGGACGCACCATCCAGACGAGGAAGCGCGCGAGACCGATGCCCGGCATCCACATCTTCTTCACGCCGTGGTGGCTGTCGATGGCGCGCGCGATCTCGTTGAAGTCGGCGTGCAGCGGAAGCGCGAGCGCGAGCAGCAGCGCGGCGGATACGAGTCGCTTAGTCACGGTCTTTCTCCCTCGTGAACTTCGGAATGCCGAACTCCCCTTCGAGGCTCGCCAGCCGCTCGATGTCGATGGGGCCGACGATGTTGACGACGGTGAACTCGCGCGGCTCGGCGGAGATGATGACGAGGCCGACGATCTTGTCGCCGCGCATGTCGGCGTAGATGTTCACGTTCTCTTTGGTCTTGCTGCGGACGGTGACGAAGGCCTTCCACGTCGGTCCGAGCTGCGACTTCACGCGATCGACGAGCTTGCGGTCGTACTCGTGGTCCTTCGAGAATTCGTAGCTGCGGACGTAGATCCCCTGCAGACCCTGGATCATCTCGCGCACGGCGCGCTCGTCGGGGTCATGGCCGCGGAGGAACCGCGCGCCGAGTTTGAGCATCGAGGCGTCGAGCGTGACATCGACGACTTCGTCGGCGCGCTCCTCGAGGTCGGCGAAGTCGAGGTTGATCTGCTGCGCGGCAACCGGCAGCGCGAGCAGCACGAGGATGAAAGCGATGAGACTCTTACGCATGGGCTCTCCTTTGTTGTTCAGTGCGATCCGATCTGACGCACTTCCTGCTGGGCGATTTTGACTTTCTCACTGGCGATGCTCATGGCGCGCAGGACTTCCTCGCGTGCATGCTCGCCGCGACGCCGTTCCGCGGCTTCGTGCACGGCGTAGCCGCCGAGGAGCGCCGCGAGCGTCACCGAAGCGGCGGCGGCTCGCCACCACACGGGACGCGAGCGGCGTTCGCCGCGCTCGATTCGGTCCATCACCCGCCCCGCGAAGCCGGGCGCCGGCGACTCGCGGTGCAAAGCGCGTCTGAGATCGTGTTCGAGATTCATGGGTGCTCTCCAAGTTTCCTGCGAAGCGACTGCAGTGCGCGGTGCAGGTGACTCTTCACGGTGTTGACGGGGAGTTTCACGATCCGGCAGATGTCCGACGGGTCGAGGTCTTCCTGATAACGCAGCGTGACGACGGCACGCTGGATGTCGGGCAGTTCTTCGATGAGGCTTTTGAGCTTGCGGTCGAGCAGCGCGTCGTGTTTCTTCTCGACGGCGCGCAGCTCGCCCGCGTCTTCGAGACTGACGGCTTTCATGCGCGAGCGGCGCGTGAGGTCGATGCAGCGCCGCGTCGTGACCTGCCGCAGCCAGAAGAGGAGATGGGCGTTCGACTCGATCGTTGCGAGGTTGCGATAGAGCTGGAGGAACACGTCCTGCGCGATCTCCTCGGCGCGCCCGCGGTCGTTGAAGAAGTGATACGCCAGACTGTAGACCATGGCTTCGTGCTGCTCGATGACTTCCGCAAATGCGTCGTGGTCGCCGCTCTGCGCTCTCGTGAGCGCCGTGGGCAGGTCGACCGCCGTGGGCATGATTGCCGTCATCCTGAGCCTATATACGCAGGTTTCCGGAAATCGATTGAGCGCTGCCTACTGACCGCACTGGATCACGAGCTCAATCGAGCGCGTATTCGCGATCGATTCGAGCGGATCCTTCGACAGCAGAAGGAGATCGGCGCGGAGGCCGGGGCGGATGGAGCCGAAGAGGTGGTCGCGGCGGAGGGCGACCGCGGCGTCGTGAGTGGTCATGCGGAGGATGGCGAGCGGCGGGATGCCGGCGTCGGCGAGGAGGCGGAGCTCGTCGTGGAGGCTGGCGCCGGGGATGATCCAGGGCGTGGGGGTGTCGGTGCCGGCGACGAGGCGCACGCCGCGGTCGTACATTTTCTTCGTGAGCCGCAGGAGCAGCGGCCACGCCTTCTGCGCCTCGGCATACTGCGCGGGCGTCCAGTCGGCGGTGAAGCGTCCCGCCGCCCAGCCCTTTCGCAACTTCTCGGACACGAGCGCGAGCTCGGGATTCGCGGTGTAGCGCGCGTCGTCGCCCCAGAACTTCGTGTGCATCGCCATGAGCGTCGGATCGACGACGACGCGGTGCTCGACGAGCGCGGCGATCATTTCGTCGATCGCTTTCTCGTCGAGATGCGTGAGCCAGTGCACGCGGCCGAAGATGTTGTTCGGCATCGCCGCGCGATCGGCTTCGCGCACGTACTCCACCGACCAGGGCGCGGCGTGCTCGAGGCCGTCGATACCGAGCCGCGCGGCCTCGGTCCAGGTCGTGCGTTGCACGTGGCCGAGGAGCGGGAGGCCGTGGCGATGCGCTTCGTCGACGGCGACGCGGACGAGATCGGGCGTCATCGATGAATAAACCTTGATCGCGTCGACGCCCGCCCTCGCCTGCCAGCGGATCTCCTCGCGCACCGCCGCTTCGTCGCGGACGATCACGAACGGCTCGGGAGTGAAGTTGGAGCTGTTGAGGATGCGGCCGGCGGTGAAGATCTGCGGGCCTTCGAGCTTTCCGTCGCGCACGAGATCGCGGATCAGCACCGCGTCCGCGGTCTGCGCGCCGGGGTCGCGAACGGTGGTGACACCGAACTTCAGATACAGCGCGAGATTCGCGAGCGTCACCGCGCGGTCGTAGCGCGGCTCGAGCTCGCCCTTTTCGTTCCAGACGTTCGTCAGCACGTGCGCGTGCATGTCGATGAGTCCGGGGATGACGAACTTGCCGGTGGCGTCGATCACTCGCGCGCCCTCGGGGTGCTCCGCGTGTGCGCCGACCGACTCGATCGTCTCGCCGCGAATGACGACGTCGACGTTCTTCCGTGGCGGTGCGCCGGTGCCGTCGATCACGGTCGCGTTGTGCAGGACGAGCTTCGGGATCTTCTTCTCGAACGTCGCGTCCATCTCGTCGACGAACTCCGCGTAGCCCTCGGGGTCGACGAAGTTCCGTGTCGTGATCTTCTCCGTGAGGTTGAAGAAGTTGCCGTGCGAGGCGAGGAAAATGTCGGGCTTGAGCGCGCGCAGGGTGACGAACTGGCGGCGGTAGTCGGCGACGACGTCGGGCTCGAGCTTGTAGCCGGCCGGCACAGTGGGGCTGCAGACGAACACGACGCGCTTCCCGTCCGCGGTGGTCGTCCAGGTGGTGCAGCCGGGTGTGTGGCCGGCGGTGATGTGCGCGGTCATCGTCACGCCGCCGAGGGTCAGGGCATCGTGGTCATCGATCACGCGGTCGGCGACGACCGGCTCGTAGGGAAAGCGGTCGCCGAAATGCCGGTCGCCGAGACCGCCGCGCGCGTGCTGCGGGAAATCGCCGCGGCTGGAGACGAACTTCGCGCCGGTCGCGCGGCGCAGCTCCGCGATGCCGCCCGCGTGGTCGTAATGCGCGTGACTGCTGAGGATGTAGCGGACGTCGGACAACTTGAAGCCGAGCTTCTCGATGTTCGCGCGGATCATCGGCGTGGTTTCTTCGAAGCCGCCGTCGAGGAGGAAGTGCCCCTCGGGGGTCGTGATGAGGAACGACGTGATATCCGTGGCGCCGACGTAGTAGAGATTCCCGACGATGCGGAACGGCTCGACGGGCTGGTTCCACGAGCGCGAGACCGGGTCCTTCTGACAGAACGCGGCGGTGGTGAAGAGGAACGTACAGATCAGGCGTCGCATCAGAGTAACTCGCTCACCATCACCCGGTCGGTCTGCACGTCGCTGCCGACGACGTAGGGCTGGCTGCCGACGTCGCGGAACCCGCACTTTGCGTAGAACGCGATCGCGCGCGGGTTGCGCTCCCAGACGCCGAGCCAGAGCGTCGCGCCGCCAAGAGTGAGAGCCGCCGCTCGGACGGCGCTCATCAGCGCCTGCGCGACGCCGCGTCCGTGCCAGCCGTGGACGACGTAAAACCGCCCGATCTCGACGGGCGCGTCGCACGGGTAGCCGCGAGGCGCGTGGCCGCGGCGTAGCTGCGCGTACCCGATCGTGTCGTCTTCCTGTTCGACCAGCAGCGTCACGCCGTTCGGGTCTTCGAGCTCGCGCCGCTGCAGCGACTCGCCGTATGTGCGCGCGCGGTGCGCCTCCACATCCTCGGGGCGATTCTGCGCCGCGAACGTCTCCTCGAACGTGCGCGCGGCGAGCTCGGCGAGCATCGCGGCATCCGCGACGGTCGCGCGGCGGATGGTGAAGACCTGCGTCACTGCGCCTCGGGCCTCGGGTTGCGGACCACGACCACCTCGCGCATCACCTCGCCGATGTCGGCGCCGAGGGCACTGCACAGTTTCACGATCGTACTGAGAGTCGTGTCATTACCGCCCTGCTCGAGCACGCTCAGATACGGCGCGCTCATGCCCACGTGCTGCGCCAGCGTGACGATCGACCATCCGCGCTCCAGCCGGATGCGGCGGATGACGGCTCCGAAGCGGATGGACACTGGTGAGCCCTTCATGCGGGGCATGCGCTGCCATCTTAGACCGCCCCGGCACATGCCATGGCATGTGGAGGGCTTCAAATCCCAGGTGCGACACATGCCATGGCATGTGCAGGGCGGCTAATCCGACGTACGACACATGCCATGGCACGTGTCGTACGTGCAGGGACGCGTCAGTGCGCCGCGACGGGCATGTCGAGGCGGCGGTACCGCGTCGTGCCCGGGAGACACGACTTGTGCTCGACGTGGTGGAGGTACTCGTCGCGGAATTTCCGCACGGACGAGATCACCGGGCCGATCGCCGCGTCGCCGAGGGCGCAGAGAGAGCGGCCTCCGATGTTGTCGGACATGTCGAGGAGCAGGTCCGCATCCTGCGGCCTCCCCTCGCCGCGCTCGATGCGATCGAGCACCGACTCCAGCCAGTTCGTGCCTTCGCGGCAGGGCGTGCACTGGCCGCACGACTCGTGTGCGAAGAACTTCGCGAGGCGCCACACCGCGTCGACGATGCAGACCGAGTCGTCGAGGACGATGATGCCGGCCGAGCCGAGCATCGAGCCCGCTTTCATCAGCGCGTCGAAGTTGAGCGGCAGATCGATCTCGTCGGGAGTGAGCATGGGCGCCGAGGCGCCGCCGGGAATCACGGCCTTCAGCTTCCGGTCGCCGGTGATGCCGCCGCAGTGGTCGTAGATCAGCTCGCGGATCGTGATCCCCATCGGGAACTCGTATACGCCCGGTTTCTTCACGTTACCGGAGACGCAGTACAGCTTCGGCCCGGTGTTCTTCGGAGTGCCGAACGACTTGAACCAGTCGGCGCCGTTGCGCACGATGAGCGGGACGCAGGCCAGCGTCTCGACGTTCTGCACGACCGTCGGTCCGCCGAACACGCCGACGACCGCGGGGAACGGCGGCTTCACGCGCGGCTGCCCGCGATGCCCTTCCACCGACTCGATGAGTCCCGTCTCCTCGCCGCAGATGTACGCGCCCGCGCCGCGATGGACGGTGATGTCGAAGTCGAAGCCGCTTCCGAAGATGTTTTTGCCGAGGAAGCCTTTCGCGCGCGCTTCGTCGAGCGCTTTGTCGAGCACCGTCGCACCGTAATAAAACTCGCCGCGGATGTAGATGTACGACATCGGATTCGAGCCGATGGCGTACGCGGAGATGATCATGCCTTCGATGAGGAGATGCGGATCCTTCTCAATGATGACGCGATCCTTGAACGTGCCGGGCTCGGACTCGTCGGCGTTGCAGAGGAGCCACGTCGGCTTCGGCGCGTTCTTCGGCACGAAGCTCCACTTCATCCCGGTCGGGAAGCCCGCGCCGCCGCGCCCGCGCAGCTCCGAGTCCTTGACGAGCTGCGTCACCTCGTCCGGCTTCATCGTCGTCAGCGCCTTGCGCGCGTCCTCGTACCCGCCCGCCTCCATGTAGGTGTCGATGGAGGTGGCGTTGGGTTTGTCGACGTTGGCGAGGAGGACTTTGATCTGTTCCATTACTTCAGCATTTCCAGGAGAGCGTCCATGCCTTCGACGCTCATGTTTTCGTGATAGTCATTGTTGACCTGCACCACCGGCGCCGTGCCGCACGACCCGAGGCATTCGACCTCGGTCACGGTGTAGAGGCCGTCGGGTGTGGTCTGGCCGGGGTTCACCGCGAGCTTCTCGCAGAGGTGGTCGTAGATGTCGTACGCGCGCGTGACCATGCAGCTGAGGTTCGTGCAGACCTGCAGGTGGTACTTCCCCACCGGCTTCTGGTTGTACATGTTGTAGAACGAGACGACCCCGAACACCGTCGCCGGCGAGAGGTCGAGGAGCTCGCCGACGTAGTGCACGGTCTCGGGCGAGATCCAGCCCCACGTTTCCTGGGCGAGGTGCAGCGTCGGGAGAAGCGCGGCTTCCCTGGTCGGGTAGCGCGTCAGGATCCACTCGAAGCGTTTCCTGGCCTCGTCGGGAAACTCGACGTGCTTGTTCGGATCGGGAAAACGGTCGGGGGCGTAAGGGTTGTCGGGTTGAAGGTCGGCCATGGTTACTCTCAGGGATGAGGGATGAGGCATGAGGGATGAGCGAAATGGTTGCTGAGTTGCAACCCGGTAACCACGTTACTCATACCCCATACCTCATGCCTCATCCCTAGTTCCAATCAAACGCCTTCTTCTTCCAGACGTAGACGTAGCCGACGCCGAGAAGAAGGATGAAGAGCAGCATCTCGCCGAAGATGTACCAGGAGACCGCGCCGCGGTAGATGACCGCCCACGGGTAGAGGAACGCGGCCTCGATGTCGAAGATGATGAACAGCATCGCGATCTGATAGAAGCGGACGTTCACGCGCTTGCGGTTCTCGTCGAGGAGCGGCACGCCGCTCTCGTACGGCGAGAGCTTGGACGGATTCCGCTGGTGCCGGCCGACGATCCAGTTCAGGCTGAGGAACACCGCGCCGATGACGGCGGCGATGACGAGCATGATCAGGATGGGGATGTAGCTGTTGGTCATAAAGACGCGCGAATCCTAGTGGAAAGCGCGAGCGGTTGCCAATGCAAAGCGCGGGCAACCGGAATCTAACCGCTTTCTAACCGCGCGCTGCTCGACACCGCCACTGCCGCGCCCGAAGTTCGCCGCATGCGCAAGTCTCTGGTCCTCATCCTCTTCGTCTTCGCCTGTTCTCCCGAAAAGGGGGGCGGGCGTCCCGCCCGCCAGGCGGACGGGACGTCCGCCCCCCAGTTGGCGCGTTTCGAGCCGATGGCGATTCCCGCCGACAATCCCCTCACACCCGCCAAGGTCGCACTCGGACGCAAGCTCTTCTCCGACACGCGTATCAGCTCCGACAACTCGACGTCCTGCTCCGGCTGTCATGCGCCGCAGTACGGCTACACGATTGGCGCGGCGAAGCCTGTTGGCGCGTACGGGATCGAGCAGAACCGCGCGTGTCCGTCGCTGATCAACGCCGGTTATGCGCGCGGGTACTACTGGGAGGGCGCGCCGATCCCGCTGGAGAAGGCGGTGCGCGGGATGTGGACGTTCGTGATGGTGCCGAAGGGCGAGGGGCGTCCGACGGCCGATCAGGTGGCCGCGCGGCTGAACGACGATCCGGTGCTGCGCGCGGAGTTCGTCGCGGCGCTGGGCTCGGAGGCGACGTTGGACAATGTCGCGAAGGCGCTGGCTTCGTTCATCCGCACGCTCGTACCGACGAATGCGGCGTGGGTAAGATTCCATGACGGCGACGCGACCGCGCTTTCCGAGACGGCGCGGCGCGGCTTCGAGGTCTTCGACCGGAAGGCACGCTGCACGAACTGCCACAGCGGCGTGCTGCTCACCGACCGGCTGCGGCACGACGTCGGCACCGGCGGCAACTTCAAGACGCCGACGCTGCTCAACATCGGCCGCAGCGCTCCGTACTTTCACGACAATCGCATTCCGGTGCTCGAGGACGCGGTCGATCGCATGCTCGCCGGCGGGTTCGAGACGAAGACGCCCGATCCGCAGTTGAAGCCCGCGGCGATCACGGCGGAGGAACGCGCGCTGCTGCTCGCGTTCCTCCGGGAGCTGAATGCCGATGCGACGTCACTCGACTGAGATCAGCTGCAGTACCTTCACGCCGCTTCGCTCGATGAGCTTTCCGGTCGCGGTGACCTGCTTCCCGGCCTTGCCGGCGATCTTGTCCTTGACGGAGACGGGGCGCTCGTTCACGAGCAAATAGAGCGTCCCGTCTTCGACGAGCAGCGCGGCCGGGACGTCGCGGCTGATGCAGGCGTTGGAACAGCCGGCGTGCTCTTCGCCGTGCTTGCCGGCGCTGGTGTAGCAGTGGAGGTCGACGATCTCGCCGGTGAGTGTGACTGTTTTGTCATCGGCGACGGCGACGAGGGCGAGGAGGACGACGGCGAGGAGCAATGCGAACTTTTTCATGCAGTTACCTTACGCCGCGCCACTCGGCAAGTCGATGAGGGCGCAGTTAGAAATGGATTAGATCGCGCGTACGATATGGATGTGATCCGCTTCGGTCCCTTCGAGCTCGACCCAGGCACCGGCGAGCTGCGTCGCGACGGAGGGGTGATCCCGCTCGCGCCGCAGCCGTTCCGGCTGCTGCATGCACTGGCCAGCCGCCCCGGCGAGCTGCTGACGCGCGAGGAGCTGCGGCAGCAGGTCTGGGGCGAAGGGACGTTCGTCGACTTCGAGCGCGGACTCAATTTCTGCATTCTCCAGGTCCGCACGGCGATCGGCGACAACGCGAAGAGTCCGATGTACATCGAGACGCTGCCGAAGCGCGGCTATCGGTTCGTCGGCGCGATTGACGAGGAGCGTCCGCGCAAGCGGCGATGGCCGTTCATCGCGGCGGCCGCGTTGCTGGTGGTTGTTGGGATTGTGGTTGTGGGGGACAGGCGATCTCGCCTGTCCGGACAGGCAGGATTGCCTGTCCTCCAGCGTCCGATGATTGCGGTTCTTCCGTTCGACGATCTGTCCGCGGCGCCGGAAGCGCATCTCGCCAGTGGGATGACCGAGGAGCTGATCACGCATCTCGGGCGCCTCCACCCGCGGCGGCTGGGCGTGATCGCACGCACGTCGATCCTCACGTACGCGGGCACGAAGAAGAGCATTCGCGACATCGGGCGCGAGCTCGGCGCGCTGTATGTCGTCGAAGGCAGCGTGCGGCGCGAGGGAGACCGCGTGCGCGTGACGGCGCAGCTCATCGACGCGCGCGATCAGACGCATCTCTGGGCCGAGTCGTTCGATCGCTCGGGCGTGGGCGCGCTGGCGATTCAGGAAGACGTCGCCGCGCGGATCGCGCGCGCGCTGCGCATCGAGCTCCTCGACGACACGGCGCTCACAGCGCGCTCCCCTGCCGCGCACGAGGCGTATCTGCGCGGGCGGCACCTCTGGCATCAGAAGCGGACCGCGGACGTCGAAGCCGGCATTCGCGAGCTGCGCGAAGCCGTCCGCCTCGAGCCCGGATTCGCGCTCGCGCACATCGCGCTCGCGGAGGCCGTGCACACGCTCGCCATGCGCGGTCGCATCTCGCCGGCCGACGCCGCGGCGGAGATCCGTCACGCCAGCGACGCGGCGCTGCGATCGGCGCCGAACCTCGCGCAGTCGCACGGCATCACGGCGATGCTGCATTTCTGGTACGACCGCGACTGGGAGCGCGCGGACGAGAGCTTCCGCCGTGCGCTCGAGCTGAATCCCGGCGAGCCGGGTGCATTGCACGATCATGGGTGGCTGCTGATCACGCGCGGCGCGCTCGACGAAGGCATTGCCGAGATCCGGCGCGCGCAGGAGCTCGATCCCGTTTCGCCGCGCGCCAACGCGCACGTCGCGTGGGCGTACATCTATACGCGGCGCTACGCGGACGCGATCCGCGAGGCGAAGCGCGCGCTCGAGCTGTCGCCCGGCTTCGACGAAGCGTACCGCTGTCTCGAGCACGCCTACGCGCTCTCCGGCAACTTCGCCGCGGCGCTCGCGATGCGCGAGAAGCACGACGGGACGAAGCTGGCGGTCGCCGATCCGCGCGCGTTTTTCCTGGAAGAGCGCCGCCGCTACGCGGACGACTGGCTGCGGCGCGAGACAAAGGAGCGCGACCTGGAACTCGTGCTCGCCGGCGTGGATCCGAAGCTCGAGTCGCTGCATGGCAACGCCTCGTTCGAGGCGCTGCTGAAGGACGCGGGGCTGAAGGTGATCAGGCCACCGACTCGGTGAGATAGCTCATCGCGCTCTCGCGGGAGTCAAAGATCTTGAAGACGGTGTCGAGCTTCGTGATCTTCAGCAACGCGAGGATGCGGTGCGACGGCTTGACGAGGGCCATCTTGCGCTGGCGGTCTTCGAATTTCTGCAGGTAGCCGATCAGCTCGCCGAGGCCGGTCGAGTCCATGTAGTTGATCGCCTCGAAGTTGATCATGACGGGCCCGGTCTCGTCGTTGAGCACTTTCTCGAGGTAGCTCGAGAACTCACGCGCGCTCTCGCCGAGCTTGATCACGCCCTGAATGTCGAGAACGGTAACGTCGGAAACCCTGTTCTTGATGATGTTCATACGGACGGGCGAAGTGTATCAGATGCCTAACGCTTCTCCTCGCGCGACGGTCCGATGGCGTTGGTGACCATCGTGACCGCCGCCAGGAGCAGCGCGCCGAAGAGCGCCCACCCGAAGCCGCGGATGTCGAACCCCGGCACGATCGCGTCGGTCAGCTCGAGCATGATCGCGTTCAGCACGATGAGAAACAGACCGAGCGTCAACACCGTCAGCGGGAGCGTGAGGACGACCAGGATCGGCTTCACGATCGCGTTCAACAGTCCCAGCACCGCCGCCGCGATCGCGAGCGAGATCCAGTCGCGGTAAAAGAAGTTCGGCACGACCGACGCGACGACGAACAGCGCGAGCGTATTGAGAATCCAGCGGATGAGGAGGGAGCCCATGGGCGGATTGTATGAGTTGCGCGGTCACGCAGTCACGCGGTCACGCGGCAACGGCAAAACCGCGCGACCGCGTGACTGCGTGACTGCGTGACCCGAATCATCACTCCCTCGGCGCGCGCAGAGCTTTGCCGTCCGTCGTGTGGAACACCATCGCCGTCACTTTTCCGCTCGGGTCGAGCTCGAACACGACGCGCGCGGCGGTGGTCTCGTAGAAGAACTCCGTTTCCGACGACGGGCGCATGGCGAAGGGCGGGTTGCCGTCGCGAACGGTGTAGAGCACCGAGCCGGCCTTGACCACGCGGCGCACGGAATTCGGATCGATGCGGTACGCGCCGACGTAGCGCGACAGCACCTCGTCGCTCAGCGTCGCCACCGTGCGCACCGGCAGGAAGTGCACCGGCGGCGCTTCGATGTAGCGCTCGCGCAACGGCTCGCCGCGCATGAACGCCTTCATCGCCTCGAGGATCTTCGGCGTCGAGAGGAACAGCGGGTCGCTGTGGCCCGCGCCTTCGATCACGAGATGCTCCGCGTTCGGCATCGTCATCCGCAGCTCGTCCGCCTGTCGCGGGCGCGTGCGTCCGTCGAGCGTGCCGCTGATGAGCAGCGTTTTGACGTTGCTCACGAGCGGTCCGCGAAACTCATCGCCTGCATCCGGGACGTTGATGCCCGCACAGACTTCCGGAAACGGAAAGTTGATCGCGTCGCCCAGCAGCGTATGTTTCGCCTCCTCGGCGATGCGCTGTTTGCGTCCCGCGGAAATGCCGGACGCGCAGTCCATCGCGACGGCCATCGCCGAGTTGCCGCTGCCGAACCGATTGGGCGCCGCAGCGAGGGCGAGCGACGTCCAGTCGCCGCGCTCGAGACGCGTCACGAAGTCGGCGATGCCGGCGAACGAATCCGGCGCCGTCAGCATGTTCGCGAGCGCCGCCTGCAGATCGAGCTTCCCGAACACGAACGTCGCCGTCATCCCGTTCTGCGGGTGCGTGAGCGACACCGACTTCGGCCTCGCCTCGAGCTCGCGCATCAGCCTCGCGATCGACCCGAGGAGGTCGGGTGATTTTCCGTCGCGCGCGGCGAGGCGCGCGATCTCCTCGAGCAGCGTCTGCTGATCCGACGGCAGCTTGTACGTGTCGTCCGGACCTTCGATGCCCGCGAGGATCGCGCGATCGACGGCCTCCGGGTGATAGCGCAGCATCGCCGCGGAGAGGTGCGTGCCGTAGCTGATGCCCCACAGCACGAGCTTCTGCGCGCCGAGCGACTTGCGGAGATCTTCGAGGTCGGCCGCGCTCTCGCGCGTGTTGTACGCGCTGAGATCGACGCCGAGGCGCGCGGCGCATTTGCGCATCGACTCGGCCAGCACCGCGCCCGCTTTCGCGCGATCGGCCGGCTCTCCCGGCGGAATCATGTACTGCTCGGTGCAGCGCATGTCGGGCTCGGACTGATTGATGCCGCGCTGATCGAACGCGATCACGTCGCCGAACTCGCGCATGGCCATGAACAGCGGGAATCGCGTCCCCCTCGCGGACTCGATCCCCGATCCTCCCGGCCCGCCGGCGAGATACACGATCGGATTGCCTGGCTTCGCGGACGTCGATTTGAACCGGACGAAGCGCAGCTTGATCGTGCGCGAGCCGGGCTTCGTTCGGTTCTCCGGCACGCTGATCTCGCCCAGCTCCGCCGCGATCTTCGTGCCGTCGGCGCTCACGTACTCGTGCGGCTTGAACGTGGCCGGTGCCGCGTGAAGAGCCGCCGTCAGAACAACGGCGAGCAGGATTCGTATCGTCATTCGCATGTCATTGCCTCCGCAGGCAAGCTACGCAAGCGCCCGGAAAAGGTCGCAGCACGATCGGCGAACGACGCCGCTCGTCGGTGAGCGGCGCGCGAATGCTGCTACCGTCGCGATCATGCTCCTCGGCGCGCTCCTGATCGCAGCGAACGTCGCCGCGGCAGTCACCACGGTACCGGTCGCGATCGACCCGCAGCCGCGCATGCGCATCGGCCACGATCCCTCGTGGTCGTCGCCGGCGCTCGACGATTCGTCGTGGACCTCGATCCGTCTGAACGACGTGCCGCATCCCAACGACTCGGTGTGGCTGCGATGGAACGTCGATCTGACGAGCTACAAGCGCGCCGCGGGACGGCCGTTCGGGATCTACTTCGGCGCACTCGCGTCGCATGAGATCTGGTGGGACGGAATCCTCATCGGCCGCGGCGGCGTGGTCGGGCGCACGAAGGACGAAGAGATCCCCGGCCCGATCGAAGCGCACTATCAGGTGCCGGATCGTCTCGTCACGCCCGGGCCGCACACGCTCGCGATCCGCGCGTCGGCGTTTCATCGCGGCTTCTCTCCGATGCATGGCTACTGGAACGTGGTCATCGGCAACTACGACAAGATCGTGAAGATGCGCACCGCGAGCGCACACCTCGCACTCATCGCGATGAGCGGCATCGGCCTGACCGCGGTCTTCGCGTTCGCGATGTTCTGGCTCGCGCGACGCGACCGCTCGTTCCTTCTCCTCGGCGCGCTCTGTCTTGCGGCCGCGGGATTGCTCATGTCCGAGGCGTGGCGGCCGCTGTTCGGCTACACGTACGACTGGCACTTCACGCGGATGCGCTCCAACGCCGTCTTCTCGTGGCTCACCGGAGTGCTCCTCGTCGCGTTGCTCATTGCGCGCTTTCCGCATCGCCGCGGACGCGCGTTGTTTGTCGTGACCGCGCTCGTCGCCGCCATCGTGCCGTTCTTCCCGCGCGGATGGGACCCGAAGTTCGGCGCGATCTTCGCGGTCTGCTGCAGCGTCGCGACGCTGTGGGCGGTCTTCGCGTTCGTGCGGCGCCTGCACGGCAGTACGCTCGCGCTGATCGGTGTCGGCGGCGCGACGCTCACGCTGTTCGCGTTTCCCTACATGTGGCTCGACAACAACGTCTACTACGCGCTGACGTTCGTCTTCCTCTGCCTCCTCTGCTCGCACGCGCTCGAAGTGCGGCGTGAGCAGCAACTGAAGGCGCGGCTCGAGCTGGAGATGCTGCGGCGTCACCTGCAGCCGCACTTCCTGATGAACACGCTCACGGCGTTGTCGGAGTGGATCGAGCAGGAGCCGAAGACCGCGGTTCGCATGATCGAGTCGCTTTCCGACGAGCTGCGCATCCTCGGCGACATGTCGAATCGCAGTCTCGTCACCGCCGAAGAAGAGCTGCGCCTCTGCCGCGGCCATCTCGCGAACATGAGCCTGCGCCGCGACGTCGCGTACGAGCTCGAAGTCGACGGCGTGGATGGCTTGCAGATGGTGCCGCCCGCCGTGTTCCACACGCTCGTCGAGAACGCGATCACGCACGGCCCGTCGTCGCCGCGAATCACACTGCGCCTCTCCGCGCGCACGGACGGCGATCGCCGGTGCTACGTCTTCGAAGCGCCGGCGCAGGACGACGCGCCGTCAGCGCCGGGCGGCGGCACGCGCTACATCGAAGCGCGCCTGCGCGAGGCGTGGGGCGACGCCTGGTCGTTCCGCCAGGGACGCGCCGGCGCGATCTGGCGCGCGGAGCTCGAGGTGCCGGCATGAGCGCAGCGTCCGGAGTGGTGCACACCTTTGGCGTGCTCTGGAAAGGCGCGCCGAAGGCGCGCACCACTCGAGGGTGCGCATGAGGATCGCGATCGTAGAGGACGAGGCGATCGTCGCGCGGAGGCTCGAGCGCATGGTGCGCGACATCGTCGGCGACTCCGACATCGACGTCGCGCCGTCGCTCGCCGCGGCGCTCGATCGCATCCGCCGCCCGCTCGACCTCCTCTTCCTCGATCTGAATCTCAACGGCCGCGACGGATTCGCGCTGCTCGAGGAAGCGGCCGCGTCGCGTTTCCAGACCGTCGTCGTCTCGGCGCATCACGAGCAGGCGCTGCGCGCGTTCGACTACGGCGTCACCGACTTCGTGCCGAAGCCGTGGAGCGAGGAGCGGCTGCGGCTCGCGATCGGGCGCGCCCTCGGTCAGTCAAAGAGCGGCGGCGAGCCGCGCGGCCGCGCGCGCACGCTGGTCGTGCGCAAGGGCCGCGAGCTGCGCAGCGTCCCGACCGCGGACCTCGTCTACATCCGAGGCGCCGACGACTACTCCGAGCTCCATCTCGCCGACGGCTCCGCGCATCTGCACGAGAAGTCGCTGACGGCGCTCGAAACGCTGCTGCCCGGCGGCTTCGCGCGCGTCCACCGCTCGTTCATCGCCAACCTCGCCCGCGTCCGCGGCGTGCGCGCGTCCGCGCTCGTGCTCGACGACGAGTCGGTGATCCCGCTCGGCCGCGTCTACCGCGCCGCCATCCGCGAGCGGCTTGGCCTCAGCTGATCTCCACGCGGATGTTGCGCTTCGCGAGCTCGGTCATGAACGCGTCGGGCGGGATGCAGCGCTCCTGCGGGAGCGCGCCCTTCGACGTGGTCTGATTGCGCGCCATCATCAGCGCGACGATCGAGGCAGGGAATGCGGTGGTGCGCATCATCGCGCTGAGGCCTGTCTCGGGATCCTGGCGGTCGATGATGTCGTAGCGCAGGCGCTTGCCGTCGCCGGCGAATTCGACGCGCACGAGGACGACGTCGGGCTCGTCGTGCGGGAGGTTCTTCACAAGCAGCTCGCCGAGCACGCGGCGCGGCTTCACGCGGACGCCGTCGACTTCGAGCAACTGACTGCTGCAGAGGCCGAGGTCGATCATCATCCTGAACTTCTCGCAGTGGCCGCGGTAGCGGATTGTCTTGTAATCGAGCTCGCGCACTTTGCCGAGGAACGTCTCGGGCAGCGTCGACGTGCCGCCGGAGGTCTGGAACGCTTCCATCTCATCGAACGGCGCGGGAAAGGAGAGCGACTCGATCTCGGTCATCGACTCGACGGTCGTGATCTTCCCGTCGCGGATCACGCGCGCGGGCTCGATGTATTCGTTGATCAGGCCCTCGACGGAGAACACGAGCTGATAGTCGAGCGGCGGCTTCGGATCCTGCGGCAGGCCGCCGACGCGGATGTGCACTTCGTCGAGCTGCTCGAACTTCGACGCGCCGTGCGCGACGAGCACCGCGACCATGCCCGGCGCGAGTCCGCAATCGGGGATGATGTTGATCCCCGCCGCCCGCGCCTCGGCATCGAGCGCGAGCTCGGCATCGACGACGTCGTTGTTGCCGCCGAGGTCGCAGAAGTGCGTGCGCGCCTCGATGGCCGCGCGCGCGAGGCGCTCGTTCAGCCAGTAGTTGACGCAGCTGATCGCCGACGCGTGCCCGCGCATCAGCTCCACCACCGCCTCGTGATCGTTGCAGTCGATCTGCGCAGCGCGGACCTTGTCCGGATAGCGCGCCGCGATCTGCTCGGCTTTCGCGAGCTCAAAGTCCGCGACGGTCACGCCGTCGACGTCAGTTTGTGAGACGAGATCATGGACCGCGCCGAGACCCATCCGGCCGGCGCCGAGTACGAGCATTCTCATAGCGCGCGGGATTGTATTCGGTTGCGCGGTCACGCGGTCACGCGGCAATGTCATCCCGAGCGTGAGCGAGGGATCCGGGGCTCGGGTGGTGCTGCGAGGCACGTGCAAGGCGCCCCGCCCGCACAGGTCCCTCGCTACGCTCGGGATGACATGCCGCGTGACCGCGCGACTGCGTGACCGCGCAACCGCTACAAATACTGCTCGATCGACGAGATGAACGTCTTCACGTCGATCGGCTTGGAGATGTAGCCGTCGCAGCCGGCTTCGAGGAAGCGGTCCTTGTCGCCGCGCATGGCGTGGGCGGTGAGGGCGAGGATGGGGATGCGGCTGGTGCGGTCGTCGGTCTTCATCGCGCGCACGACCGACAATCCATCCATGCCGGGGAGATGGATATCCATCAGAATGAGATCGGGCGCGCTCTGGCTGTCGCGGGTGATCGTCAGCGCCTCCTCCCCGCTCGACGCCTTCACGATGTCGTAGCCCCCCTCCTCGAGGAGAAACTCGACGAGCTGCATGTTCATGTCGTTGTCTTCGACGACGAGGATCTTCCGCGCCATGGTCTCACTGAGTGGCCGGTAGTGTACCGCGCTGCGGCGGCGCGGGCGATGGTTGCGCGGGCGGGAAGAAACCGGGATCGAGATCGACCTTCGCCTGTTTCTGCAGCGCTTCCATCGTCTCCATCACCACCTGCTGCTGCGCGCGGCGCATGAGCGCGGGACGCATCTCGTCGAGCGACGGCGCGTCGCTGCGGAAGATGTGGACGCCGAGCGGCGTGCGCACGGGATCGCTGACCTGGCCCGGCTGCAGTTTCGCGATCACGGACGCGATCTCGGGCGGCAGCTGCGCGCGGTTTACGGCGCCGAGCGAGCCGCCGTTCGGCGCGCTCTGCTGATCGTCCGACTCCGCGCGCGCGAGCGTGGCGAAATCCGCGCCGCCGCCGCGCAGCCGCTTCGCGATCTCCGTCGCCTTCAGCAACGCCTGCGCGGGCGGACGCGCACTGCCGTCGCGCGCGGGAATCTGTCCGCCGGCGTACGCGACGACGATGTGACGCAGGTTGATCGTGTCCTTCCGCTCCTTCTCGAACTCGGCGCGGACGTACGCTTCGAGTTTCGGCTTCACGATCTTCTCGAGCGCGCGCGTGGCCATGATCTGCGCGTTGGTCATGTCGATCTGCGTCTTCACCTCGGGATCGGCCTGCACGCCGAGGCGGCTCGCTTCCTGCTCGAGCATCTTCAGCTTCACGATCTCGTTCGCGAGCATGCGCTTCCCCTGCGGATTCGACGCGAGAAACGCCCGCTGCTCCTCCGGCACGCTCTGCGCGAACGCATTGAACTCGCTCTCGGTGACCGGCTCACCGTTGACGCGCATCACGACCTTCCCCTCCTTCACCGAAGTCTTCGCAACACCCGGCGCCGCCGCCTCGAACGGCTGCGACGGCGTGAGCGGAAGATCGGGGCGAACGCGGTCGAGCGCGAAGGTGAGGCCGGCCACGAGCAGAACAACGAGCAATGCAATGACGAGATCTTTTTTCATTTTCCCTTCGAAGAGTCTCACAGTCTCATAGTCTCAGAGTCTCACAGAACCCACCCGCGCCCAGGAGACTCGGAGACCAGGAGACCAGGAGACTCGTTGACGCTGCGCATCCGCGTGAGTATGCTCCCGGCCTTGTGAAACGTTTCACGAGAAGCGTCTCACGCCTCCGTTCCGCAAAGCCTCATCGGGCGCTCAATCTGCATCAACACGCGACTTATGGCTAAAGTTACCATCGACGGAATCGAAGTCGAAGTCCAGGATGGGATCAACGTGATCGAGGCCGCCAAAGCGGCCGACATTCACGTGCCGCACTTCTGCTATCACCCCTCCCTCAGCATCGTCGGCCAGTGCCGCATGTGTCTCGTCGAAGTCGAGGGCATGCCGAAGCTGCAGGCCGGCTGCGCGACTCCGGTCAAGGACGGCATGAAGATCGCCGTCTGGAACGAGAAAGTCGACAAGGCGCGCAAGGGGCAGATGGAGTTCCTGCTCATCAACCATCCGCTCGACTGCCCGATCTGCGACAAGGCCGGCGAGTGCCCGCTGCAGGACTACTCCTTCAACTACGGCGACGTCACCTCGCGCTACGGCGAGTTCAAACGCACCTATCCGGGCATGGATCGCACGGCCATCGGCCCGCACGTGATCCAGAACATGAACCGCTGCATCCACTGCACGCGCTGCATCCGCTTCACCGCGGAGATCACCGGCACGAGCGAGCTGGCGTTCTTCAAGCGCGGCGCGTCGACGGAAGTCGGCGTGTTCCCCGGCACGCCGCTCGACAACTGGATGAGCGCCTGCGTCACCGACATCTGCCCCACCGGCGCGCTCACGCCGCGCGAGTTCCGCTTCGAGTCGCGCGTCTGGAACCTCGACTCGACGGAGTCGATCTGCAACGGCTGCGACGTCGGCTGCAATCTCTTCATCGGACATCGCAACGGACAGGTCTATCGCTACCGCCCGCGCGTCAATCCCGACGTCAATGACCACTGGCTGTGCGACTACGGGCGCTTCTCGTATGAGCAGTACGAGACCGATCGCGTGGTCGTGCCGAAGGTGCGCAACGAAGACGATTACCTCGGCATCTCGACGTGGGAGGAAGCGCTCGACGCCATCGCCGGCGCGTTCCGCGACGCGAAGAGCACGTTCGCGATTCTCTCCGCGCAGATGACGAACGAAGAAGCGGCGATGGCGAAGTCGCTGTTCGATCGCGCCGGTGCCAAACAGGGCGTGATCGTCGATCCGATCGGCCCGATCAAAATGAAGTCGCGCACCGGATGGATCCTCGGCGAGCAGGGCGCGCCGAACTTCCGCGGCGTCTCCGCGGTCCTCGGCGCAAGCGCCGACGTCGACGCGTTGCTCACCAACGGCGCGGACGGCATCGACATCCTCTACATCTGCGACGCGCGCTTCAGCGAGCGGGCGCAGGATCCGGCGGTGCTGGCGAACCTGCGCAAGGCGAAGTTCCTCATCGTGCACTCGTGGGATGCGAACCATCCGCTGTGCGAGATCGCCGACGTCCTCATCCCCGGCGCGACACACGCCGAGAAGGAAGGGACGTACGTCAACGTGCAGGGACGCGAGCAGCGCATCCATCAGGCCTTCCTGCCGAAGGGACAGGCGGAAACGGATCTCGAGGCGCTGCGCCGCGTCGGGGAGCGGCTCTTCGAGCTGACCGAGGTCGTGGCGTAATGGCTTTCGACGCGACCGACATCGCGCTCTCGGCGTTGAAGATCGCGATCGTGCTGTTCATGATGTTGAACATCACGCCGATCATGGTCTGGGTGGAACGGCGCGGCAGCGCGCTGATCCAGGATCGTCCCGGCCCCAACCGCGTCGGCCCGTTCGGCCTCTTCCAGTCCTTCGCCGACGCGCTGAAGTTCATCCTCAAGGAAGACATCATCCCGGCGCAGGCGCATAAGTGGCTGTACACGCTTGCGCCGGCGTTCGGCCTGCTCCCCGCGCTCACCACCATCGCCGTGGTTCCGTGGGGACGGCATTTCCGCCTGCCGGAGAAGGTGTGGTTCGGTCGCCACTTCTTCGAACAGCGGCCGATCTTCGAGCCGGTGGTCGTCGACGTCAGCGCGGGGATTCTGATCGTGTTCGCGCTCGCGTCGCTCTCGGTGTACGGCATCACCATCGCGGGCTGGTCGTCGAGCAACAAGTACTCGCTCTTCGGCGCGATCCGCGCGTCGGCGCAGATGATCTCATACGAGCTCTCGCTGACGCTGGCCGCGGTCAGCGTGCTGCTCGCCGCCGGCTCGCTGCGCCTCACCGACGTCGTGTGGCGGCAGACCGGCTACTTCGTCCTCTTCGATACGCTGAAAGTGCCGGCGTGGAATGTGTTCTCGCCGGCGATGTGGATCGCGTTCGTGATCTTCACGGTCTCCGCGTTCGCGGAGACGAACCGCCTGCCGTTCGATTTCGCGGAAGCGGAAGCGGAGCTGGTGGCGGGCTATCACACCGAGTATTCGTCGATGAAGTTCGCGCTGTTCTTCATGGCCGAGTACATGGCCATGGGCACGATGTCCGCGCTGATCGTGACGCTGTTCCTCGGCGGATGGGACATTCCGTGGTGGGACGAGCCGGGGACGTGGCAGGCCTTCGTGGCGACGGCGCTCTTCTTCCTGCTCAAAGTCACGGCGATGCTGTTCGTCTTCGTCTGGGTGCGCTGGACGATTCCGCGTCTCAAGTACGACATCCTGATGAGGATCGGGTGGAAGGTGTTTCTGCCGCTGGCGATCATCAACATCGTGATTGTTGCCGCCTTCATCGCGGCCGGGTGGATCTAGCAGTGGAATTCGCGATCTTCTTCTTCTTCGCCGCCGTCGCCGTGATCTTCGCGCTGGTCGTCGTGCTGCACCGCAATCCGGTGGTCGGCGCGCTGTCGCTGGTGGCGTCGTTCTTCGCGCTGGCGGTGATGTACGTGCTGCTCGAGGCGCCGTTCCTCGCGGCGCTGCAGGTGATCGTCTACGCCGGCGCGATCATGGTGCTGTTCCTGTTCGTGATCATGCTGCTCAACCTCCAGCACGCCGTCGAGCCGACGACGCGCCCGATCCAGCAGTTCCTCGGCTACACGTCCGGCGCGGCATTCGGCGTCGGGCTGATTTACTACCTCGTCAAATACGCCGTCTTCGACAAACTGCCCGAGGGCGTGTTCCCGTCCGATGCGCGCTCGGTGGGCATCGTGCTGTTCCAGGAGTACGTCTTCCCGTTCGAGATGGTGTCGATCCTGCTGCTCGCCGCCATCGTCGGCGCGCTGCTGCTCAGCGGCCGTTCCTACGGAAAAAGGGAGCCCGCGCGATGATTCCGACGCACTACTTCCTGATCCTCAGCGCGATCCTGTTCACGATCGGCGTCATCGGCGTGCTCACGCGCAGGAACGGCATCACCATCTTCATGTCGATCGAGCTGATGGTGAACGCGGTGAACCTGACGTTCCTCGCCTACGCGCGGCAGTTCCATCAGACTCACGGACTCATCTTCGTCTTTTTCATCATGGCCATCGCCGCCGCCGAAGCCGCGGTCGGCCTCGCCATCTTCATCACCCTGTTTCACCACCGCGACACGATTGACGTGGACGAAGCCAACCTGATGCATTGGTAAGAGAGCGCTCTGGCGCGAAGGTCGCAATTGTTCAGGCAGGAGCCTGAACATGGACAAGACCGAAAAGCTCATTGACTGGGAAGAGACCGACCGGAAGGACCGGAACCGCAACGGGATCGATGACAACATCGAGCCGCCGATTCCGGACATCACCGCCGGCGCCGGGAAGCTGGCCGAACGGCTGCGCAACGACTCACTCGCCGATCCGACGATCACGGCCGGCGACCTCGATGCGCAGTGGGAAGGGGCGCAGTTCTCGGGCGACGAGTCCGCCGTCAGCAGCATGCCGACGCCGGACAACAACGTCGTCGAGGATATCGGCCGCGCCATGGGCGTGACCTACGACGACAACGAGGAGCTGAAGGTCGGAGAAAAGGAACGAAGTCGCGATCAACATCGCTGGGAGCTCGATCCGGCATCCTCGGACGACTACCTGGATCGCGTGAAGGACGAGAACAGAAGGTAGCGGCAGACACCGGGGATTCTCCTCGCGTCTGCCAGGCGTGAGGAGAACGGTTGCTCGACAAACTCTGGCTGATCCCGATCCTGCCCTTCATCGGGTTTCTGATCAACGGCGCGCTCGGCAAACGCGCCGGCAAGGGCTTCGTCACCGCGGTCGCGCTCCTCGGCTCGCTCGGCGCCGCCGTCCTCGGCACCGTCGCGGTCTTCGGGTACAACGCGCACTACCATCACGGCGAGCGCCACCTCAACGTCGTTTACGAGTGGTTCAACAGCGGCGGCATCGGCGCCGACATCGCCTTCCAGCTCGATCCCCTCTCCATCGTCATGCTGATGGTCGTGACGTGGGTCGGCTTCCTGATCCACGTCTACTCCGTCGGCTACATGCATCACGAAGACGGTTACTGGCGCTACTTCGCGTACCTCAACCTCTTCCTCGCGATGATGCTGATCCTGATCCTCGGAAGCAGCTACCTCTTCATGTTCGTCGGGTGGGAAGGCGTCGGCCTCTGCTCCTACCTCCTCATCGGCTTCTACTACGACACCGGCTACGCGCCCCCCGCCGGCAAGAAAGCGTTCATCGTCAACCGCATCGGCGACTTCGGCTTCCTCGTCGCGATGTTCCTGATGTTCGCGTACATCGGCAGCGTCGACTTCGCGAAAGTGCAGCAGGTCGCCGGGGCCGGCGGACTCGCCTCCGGCGTTGTCACCGCGATCTGCCTGCTGATGTTCCTCGGCGCGTGCGGCAAGTCCGCGCAGATCCCGCTTTACGTCTGGCTCCCCGACGCGATGGCGGGCCCGACTCCGGTTTCCGCGCTCATCCACGCCGCGACGATGGTCACCGCCGGCGTGTACATGGTCGTGCGCTCGAACGTGCTCTATCGGCTCGCGCCGGACGCGATGATGGTCGTCGCGATCATCGGCGGACTGACCGCGCTGTTCGCGGCGACGATCGGCCTGCGGCAGTTCGACATCAAGAAAGTCCTCGCCTACTCGACGGTCTCGCAGCTCGGGTTCATGTTCATCGCCGTCGGCGTCGGCGCATACACCGCGGGCATCTTCCACCTCGTCACTCACGCGTTTTTCAAAGCCTGCCTCTTCCTCGGATCGGGCTCGGTCATTCACGCGATGAGCGGCGAGCAGGACATCCGCCGGATGGGCGGGTTGCGCACGAAGATCCCGCACACCTATCGCACGTTCGCGCTCGCGACGTATGCGATCGCGGGCCTGCCGTTCGCGGCGGGCTTCTTCTCGAAGGACGAGATCCTCGTCTCCGCCTGGTCGACGCCGTACTTTCCGAACGTCGGAAAGTTCATCTGGCTCCTCGGCACGCTGGCCGCGTTCTGCACGGCCTTCTACATGTACCGCCTGCTCTACCTGACGTTCTTCGGCTCGTTCCGCGGAACGCATGAGCAGGAGCATCACCTGCACGAGTCGCCGCCGTCGATGGTGATCCCGCTGTGGATTCTCGCCGTCCTGTCGGTCGTCGGCGGGCTGCTTTCATTGCCGCACGCCATCTGGCATGGATGGAGTCTCGCGTCATGGCTGCATCCGGTCATCCCCGAGGTCGCGGGAACGCTGCGGGAAATCCACATACCGATCAACACCGAGATCATGATCGCCGCGATCTCGACGGTCGTCGCGTTCTTCGGATTCGCCGTCGCGCGCAGCATGTACAAGACGCGCGAGCTGCACGCCGACCAGCAGCTCGAGCTGCGCTACCCGGCGCTGACGCGCGCGATCGAGAACAAGTGGTACGTCGACGAGCTGTACGCCGCGATCATCGTCCGCCCGCTCGAAGCGCTCTCGCGTTTCTTCTGGAAGGGCATCGACGCGCTGATCGACGGCCTCGCCGCACTCCTCGGCTTCACCGTCCGCGGCGTCGGCGACGTGATGCGCTTTTTCCAGACCGGCAACGTTCGCAACTACGCGCTCATGTTCTTCCTGGGCGTGGTGGTGTTTCTGGTGTTTATGAGATGAGAGGTCACGCAGTCACGCGGTCGCGCGGTCACGCAGCAGTCCCTACCGCGTGACCGCGTGACCGCGTAACCAAGGATTTCGAATGCCGATTTTGAGTTTATTGATCTGGCTTCCGATCGCCGCCGCGATCGTGCTGGCCTTTTTTCCCAACACGGCGCAGACCGCGATCAAAGGGTGGGGACTCTTCGCCTCCGCGGCCGTCTTCGTCATCTCCCTCGGCCTGTTGCGCGGGTGGAACGACGCGCACGCGGGATTCCAGTTCACCGAGAGCAAAGCCTGGATCCCGCAGTGGGGCATCAGCTACTCCCTCGGCATCGACGGCATTTCGCTCTGGCTCGTCCTCCTGACGACGTTCCTCGTCCCGATCATCTTCCTCGCCGGCTGGAACGCGATTCACAAACATCCGAAGGAGTACGTGATCGCGTTCCTGGTGATGGAAACGGCGATGATCGGCGCGTTCATCGCCACGGACCTCATCCTCTTCTACGTCTTCTTCGAGCTGATGCTGCTGCCGATGTATCTCGTCATCGGCGTGTGGGGCGGCGCGAATCGCATCTACGCGGCGATCAAGTTCTTCCTCTTCACCATCGCCGGCTCGCTGCTGATGCTCCTCGGCATCATCTACCTCGGCTTCCAGAGCTATCACCAGACCGGCATGCCGACGTTCAACATCGTCGAGCTTTACGGCACGCAGCTCGATCCGCGCGCGCAGATGCTGCTCTTCTTCGCCTTCGCGCTCGCCTTCGCGATCAAGGTGCCGCTTTTCCCGCTGCACACCTGGCTCCCCGACGCGCACGTCGAGGCGCCGACCGGCGGCTCGATCATCCTCGCCGGCGTGATGCTGAAGATGGGCACCTACGGCTTCCTCCGCTTCGTGCTGCCGTTCTTCCCCGAGTCGTCGACGCGCTGGTCGACGCTGATGGTCACACTCTCCGTCATCGGCATCATCTACGGAGCCCTCGTCGCCTGGGTCCAGCCCGACATGAAGAAGCTCGTCGCCTACTCGTCGGTCTCGCACCTCGGCTTCTGCGTCCTCGGCATCTTCGCCATGACGCAGACCGCGATCGAAGGCTCGATCCTGCAGATGGTCAACCACGGCCTTTCGACCGGAGCGCTGTTCCTGCTCGTCGGCGTCATCTACGAGCGCCGCCACACGCGCCTTCTCGCCGACTACGGCGGGCTGGCGAAGACGATGCCGGTGTACGCCACGTTCTTCGTCATCGCCGTGCTTTCGTCGGTTGGATTGCCCGGCCTCAACGGCTTCGTCGGCGAGTTCCTGATCCTCGCCGGCTCCTTCAAGACCCGCCCCATCGCTGCGACGCTCGCCGCGAGCGGCGTCATCCTCGCCGCGATCTACCTCCTCTGGCTCGTGCAGAAAGTCTTCTTCGGCCCGATCACGCATGAAGAGAACCGCAACGTGCCCGACATGGCGTGGAACGAGATCGCCGCGATGGTGCCGCTGGTCTTCTTCATGGTCTGGATCGGCGTGCACCCGAATACCTTTCTGAAGAAGATGGAGCCGAGCGTCAAACATCTGATGACCGTGATGAACGGCGAGACCGCCGGCAAGGTCCAGGTGGCAGAGGAGGGCGGGCGTCCCGCCCGCCTCGGAGGTCGTCGATGACTCTCCACCCCCTCCTCGAGCCCGGCTGGCAGTACGCCATCCTCCCCGAGCTGATCCTCTGCGGCGGCGGAATGCTGCTCATCCTCTTCGACGCGTTCATCCCGCGCGCGAAGGCCGCGCTGGCCCCGCTCGCGCTGATCGTGTTCATCGCCACCGCCTGGGCGGAGAACCTGTTCATCCGCGGCGGCACGTGGTTCGGCGGGACGTACGAGATCAGCGCCATCACGATGATCTTCGACCTCACGTTCCTCCTCGCGGGCATGCTCGCGCTGCTGTTCGCGCGCGACTACCTCGATCGCGAAGGCATCGAGGGCGGCGAGTTCTACGCGCTGCTGATGTGGGGCACGGTCGGGATGATGATGATGGCCAAGGGCCTCGACCTCCTGATCATCGTCCTCGGACTCGAGATCCTCTCGATCTGCATCTTCGTCCTCGTCGGCTATCACCGCCGCATGCCGGTCTCGAACGAAGCGAGCCTCAAGTATTTCCTCATGGGCGCGTTCGCGACGGGGTTCATCCTCTACGGAACGGCGCTCTTTTACGGCGCGACGCAGTCGACGAACATCAACATGATGGCCCGCTGGTTCGAGACCGCGGAGACGACGCCGCTGCTCACGATCGCGTTCGTGCTGCTCATGTCCGGCTTCGGCTTCAAGCTCGCGCTCGCGCCGTTCCATCCCTGGGCGCCCGACGTGTATCAGGGCGCGCCGACGCCCGTCGCCGGCTGGCTCTCCGTCGCGCCGAAGGCGGCCACGCTCATCGCGCTGGTCCGTCTCTTCCACGCGATGAACCCCGTCCTGCCGCGCGTGAACTGGATGACGATGGTCGCCGCGCTGGCGATCCTGTCGATGATCGTCGGCAACCTCGTGGCCATCGTGCAGCGCGATCTGAAGCGCATGCTCGCCTACTCCGGCATCGCCCACGTCGGCTACATGATGATCGCCATGCTCACCGTGCGCGAGGACTCGGTCGCCGCGGTTGCGGTGTACACGATCACGTACGCGCTGATGAACATCGGCGCGTTCGGCGTGGTCTCGCTGCTGATCAGGAACGAGAACGACCCGCACACGCTCGACGACATCGCCGGACTCGGGTTCCGCCGCAAGTTCTACGGCTTCGCGCTCGCGCTCTGCATGTTCTCGCTGTCGGGGCTCCCGCCGACCGCCGGCTTCATCTCGAAGTTCTACATTTTCAAGACCGCCATCGAGTCGGGCCACACCATCGTGGCGCTCATCGGCATTCTCACCAGCATCGTCTCGGTCTATTACTACCTGCGCGTCGTTTACTACCTCTACATGAAAGAACCGGCGGAAGGCTACGAAGTTCCAGCCGCGGGCGGAGTGTTCGCCGCGGGTGCGCTGGCGATCGCGGTGGCCGGCATCCTGGCCATCGGCCTCTTCCCGTCTCCGCTCTTTCAGGCCGCGGGAAACGCGGCGCGCGTGCTGTTGCAGCAGTAGCGCATCCATGGCGTCGAACCAGAACGACCGTGAAGCAGTCTCGGAGCTCACCACCGGCCGGTTGTCGGTCTACCTGCGCTGTCTGACGTTCCTCGAGTCGCAGGGACAGCAGACGGTTTCGTCGCGCCAGCTCGCGGATCGCTTTCACCTCCACCCCGCACAGATCCGGAAAGACCTCGCCTGCTTCGGCGAGTTCGGCACGCGCGGCGTCGGCTACGACGTCTCACGGCTCAAGCAACACCTCGTGCAGGAGCTCGGCATCGACCGCACGCGCGCCGTCATCATCATCGGCGCCGGCAACCTCGGCATGGCGCTCTCCGACTACGCCGGCTTCAACAGCAACGGCTTCCACATCATCGCCCTGCTCGACGTCGACCCCGGCAAAGTCGGCCGCACCTCGCGCCACGGCATCCCCGTCCTCGCCTGGTCCGCGCTCCACGACATCGTGCGCAAAAATCGCGTCGAGATCGGCATCATCGCCGTCACCGCCGAAGCCGCCCAGCCCGTGCACGACGCCCTCGTCGACGCCGGCATCCGCGCCATCCTCAACTTCGCCCCCGTCCAGATGCGCCTCCAGCAGGGCGTGAAGGTGAAGAGCGTCGACCTGCGCATCAACCTCGAGTCGCTGTCATTCCATCTGAAGAACGTCGAAGACGGCGTGTTCTGACTTCACTTCGCAAACGCGCCCGCGGGCACCACGCTCGAGACTACGATGTCGTCGAGGCGGATGAACTGGTTGCGGCCCTTGATCTCGCGGCGCGTGGAGATCAGCAGGTCGCCGAAGCGGTGGTAGTCGTGGAAGAGCACCGGCGTCGGCTCGTCCTCCGGCTTCGAGCCCTCGAGCTTCATGTGCCATTCGTCGACGAGACCGGTGTCGCGGTTCACCCACATCCAGTACACGTCGCCGGGCGTGAGTCCGACTTTGTCGAACGACAGCTTCACGAGATCGTGAATGTGTCCGGCCGCGTCGGTCTTCTCGCCCGCGTACTCGCGCGTCACGCCGGGGTCGAAGGTCTTGAACCCCATCAGCAGCCAGTACGTGTCATTGATGAAGCGGCGATAGCCGAACGTCAGCTGGTCCTTCGGATCCGCGACCTCCGTCCCGTCCACCCACGCCTTTCCCTGCTTCGTGTTGATGTTCATGATCACCAGCACGTCCTTGCCCTCGCGGTTCTTGCCGCTGACGCGATAGTCGCCGGTGAAACGGTCCCACGCCTGCGCGTACGACGCCGCGATCTTGCCCTCGCGCTCGACGTTGAAGGTGAACGCGAGATAGCGCGCTTTCTCCCAGGCGGGACCTGCCATCACGTCGAGCGCGCGCCGGGCGACGCTGTCAGCATTCGGTGTAGTCTGCGCCGAAGCGGACGCGGCCAGGAACAGAAGAGCCGTAATCAAGCGTCTCACTAGTACCTCCGGTAATGTACCGAGCACTTTAACGCGAACATGCACAACGAACGAATCGTCATCACGGGGATCGGAGCCCTCAGCCCGAACGGGATCGGCCGCGAGAACTACTTCTCCGCGGTCGCCGCCGGCCGCAGCGGCGTTCGCCCGATCACGCAGTTCGACGCGTCGACGCTTCCCTGCCGTATCGCCGGCGAGGTCGACTTCGACCCGACGCAGTGGGTCGATCCGAAAAACATCCGCCACGTCTCGCGCGTCGTCCCGCTCGCCATCGCCGCGACCGCGGAAGCGCTGCGCGACGCGAAGCTCGATCCGTCCGCCGTCGATCTCGAGACGCGCCGCCAGATCGGCGTGATGCTCGGGTCGGGCGGCGGCGCGGTTGAGTTCAGCGAGCGGATGTACGAGCTCTGGTACAAAGGCGCGACGAAGCAAGCCTCGATCTACTCGATCCCCTCCGGCACCATCGGCACGATCGCGTCCGAGATCTCGATGGCTTACGATCTCCACGGCTTCTCGCATCTGATCTCGACCGGCTGCACGTCGTCGACCGACGCGATCGGCTACGCGTACCGCAATCTCAAGCTCGGCGTGTGCGACTACATCGTCACCGGCGGCGCCGACGCGACCATCACCGAGGCCGTACTGACGGGCTTCTGCATGATGCGCATCGTGACCAACTCCTGGAACGCGCAGCCCGAAGGCGGCTCGCGTCCGTTCACCAGCAACCGCGACGGCTTCGTCCTCGGCGAAGGCTCCTGGATGTTCCTCATGGAGCGCGAGAGCACCGCCCGCGCGCGCGGCGCGCACATCTATGCCGAGGTCGCGGGATATGGGTCGACGTGCGACGCGTACCATCGCGTACGCATGGACGACTCCGGCGAAGAGCCCGCGCGCGCGATGTCGCTGGCGATGAAGGACGCCTCGCTCGATCCGGGCGACGTCGACTACGTCAACTACCACGGCACCTCGACCGACCTGAACGACCGCATCGAAACGCGCGCGGTGAAGCTCGCCTTCGGGCGCAGCGCGACGAAGCTCGCCGGCTCCGCGACGAAGTCGATGATCGGCCATCCCCAGGGCGCGTGCGGCGCCGCCGGCGTCGCCGCGACGCTCATGGCCTTTCGCGACGACATCCTCCCTCCCACCGTGAACCTCGACACTCCCGATCCCGAGTGCGATCTCGACTACGTCCCCGACCTCGGCCGCCGCGCGCGCATCGACGCCGCCGTCTGCAACACGATCGCCTTCGGATCCAAGAACTCGGCGCTGGTGCTCAAGAGGGTGTGAACGTGCTCACGCCGCGACGAATCCCGGTCCACGAGCTCCTCGACGAGCACGACGCGCCGCGGGATGACATGGAGCGCTCGCTGCGCGATCTGCGCTGGATCAACCGCTGGCTCGGCGGGGTCGCGATTTACAAACGCCTTTTGCGGCGGGTCCCGACGAACTCGGTCGTCGACCTCGGCGCGGGGACATGCGACGACCTCGAGTCGCTGCGCGGCGTCCGCCTCCGCGTCGGACTCGATTTCAAGATCGACCACCTGCTCTATCTCCGCGGAGGCTCGCGCGTGCATCGCGTCGTCGGCAATGCGAGGCAGCTGCCGTTCCGCACCGGAGCCGTCGACGTCGTCACGTCGGCGCACTTTTTCCATCACTTTTCGCCCGAGGAGAATGCGGAGATTCTGGGCGAGTCGGTGCGCGTCGCGCGCCGCGCGGTAATCGTGAACGACACGCGGCGCCACTACGTCCCGCTGCTGGTGGTCCTGTTCTTTTGCGCGATCCGCGTCTTCGGACGCATCACGCGCTCCGACGCGCCCGCGTCCGTGCGCCAGGGATACACGCTCGGCGAAGTGCGCGGGATCGTGGAGCGCGTCGCGGCCGCGAAGCGCGCGGTCATCCGCGTCTGGCCGTTCCGCTTCGCCATTCTGCTGTGGAAGACGTAGCCATCATCGGCGCCGGCCCCGCCGGCTCGACGCTCGCCGCGCTGCTCGCCGCGCGCGGCGTCGGCGTCACCATCCACGATCGCGACGCCTTCCCGCGCGACAAGCTGTGCGGCGAGTTTCTGTCGTACGACGCGCTGCCGGTGCTGCATCCGCTCGGCGTGATCGAAGAGATCGATCGCGCCGGCGCGCCGCACATCTCGCGCTGCCGCGTCGTCGGCGCGAAGCGAACCTACGAGTTCGATCTCCCCCATCCCGCGCGCGGCGTCTCGCGTTTGTTCTTCGACGATCTCCTCCTCCGCACCGCCGCGCACCGCGGCGCGAAGCGCGCCGACGGCGTGACCGTCACGAGTCTCGATGAGCTCGACGCGAAGATCGTCGTCGGCGCGTGGGGTCGCTGGGGACGATTCGATCAGCAGCTGCAGCGCGGCTTCGTGCGCGATCGCTCGCATCGCAATTTCGGCTTCAAGCGTCACTACCTCTCGCCGAATGCCGAGCCGCGCAACACCATCGATCTCTATGCATTCACGAAGGGCTACCTCGGCGTGAACGCCATCGAAGGCGACCTCACGAACATCTGCGGCCTCGTGCACGCGAGCCGGCTCGCCGGACACAAGGGCCGCTGGGACGCGTTCATCGAGGCCATTCGCCGCGAGCATCCGCGGCTCGAGCAGCTCTACGCGCAGCACGAGCCGGCGCAGGATGGCTATCTCTCCTCGGAACCGGTGATCTTCCGCGCGCGCTCGGCCGTCGAGGGCGGCGTGTTCATGATCGGCGATGCGTCGGGCGTCATCGATCCGCTGACCGGCAACGGCATGGCGATGGCGATTCAGTCGGCGCTCGTCGCCGCGCCGATGCTGATCCGTGTGCTCGAGTCGCCGGCGCGCCGCGGCGCGATCGAGGCGGAGTACCGCCGCGCGCATCGCGCAATGTTCACGCCGCGCATCCTGTGGAGCCGCCGCGTGGCGTCGCTGCTCTCGCGCCCGCGGCTCCTCGACGCCGCCCTGGCGACGACGCGCTGGCCGCGCATCGGCGAGCTGCTGCTGCGCCGCACGCGCGCCTCGCGCGACGAGATCGAGCGGCTCGCCGCGGCGTGGTTCTGCTAGAGTTTTCGCGTCCATGAGCGCATTGCCGCAGGGCGAGTTTCTTCTGCCGCTCTTCCCGCTGCCGAACCTCGTCTTCTTCCCCGAGACGCGGCTCCCGCTGCGCGTGTTCGAGCCGCGCTACCAGCAGATGGTGAAGGACGCGCTGGAGGGTGATCAGCGCTTCGGCATCGTCCTGCTGCGCCCCGGCTGGAAGGCCGACTACTACGGCGCGCCGCCGGTGTTCGACTGCGGCACGCTCGGCACGATCGAGCAGGCCGTGCCGCTCGACGACGGGAAGTACAACATCGTCGTGCGCGGCGACGTCCGCTTTCGCATCGTCGATGAGGTTTCGCGCGAGCCGTACCGCACGGCGCGCGTGATCGCGGAGCCCGACATCGTGCGCGACCCCGCCGATGCGTACGCGCAGCGCGAGTGGCTCGCCGATCTTTCCCGCCAGTACCTGCACTACCTGCCCGAGCAGAGTCCGGTCCCGGAGATCGAGATGGTGAACCTCAACGCGCTCACCAACGCACTGATCATGTCGCTCAACCTCGACGTCGAGGAGAAGCAGAAGCTGCTCGAGATCAACGACATCGTCGCCCGCGCCGAACAGATCGGCACCGAGCTCGCCAACCGGATCGAGAGCCTCCGTTTTCTGGCACCGTACCGGCGGGGAAACGATCCGCGGAACAACTGATCCGGCGGGTACGCTGGTTGCTGAGTTCCTGGGTTGCTGGGTTGCTGAGCGGCCGTTAGCAACTCAGGAACCCAGCAACTCAGCAACCACCCCCGTATCAACACATCATGCCCCGCGTACTCCTGCTCCTCGCTCTGCTTTCCCCCTTCCCCCTTGCCGCGCGCACCCGCGTCGTCACGAGCAAGCTCGACTCCGCGAAGCGCATCCTCGTCATCACCGCGCATCCCGACGACGAGTTGCTGCTCGCGCCGCTGCTTGCGCAGCGTTGCGTCACGGGTCGGGCGAGTTGTTCGTTCGTGGTGATGACGGTCGGCGAAGGCGGCGGGGATGGGACGACGCGCGCGGGGGAGATGGCGCGCTCGGCGGCGCTGTTCAATGCGCGGCTTTTGCAGTGGACGTATCCCGACGTGCTCACGGGTGTCGCGGCGGCGTGGGGCGATCGCGCGACGCTGGTTCGGCAACTGAGCGACGTCATCGCCACCGAGCGGCCCGATCTCATCCTCACCTTCGATCCGGCCCACGGCTCCACCGGTCATGAAGCGCATCGCGAGATCGGCCAGCTCGTCGTCGAGACCGGCGCGCGCAACGTCTTCTTTCTCGAGACATTCGCGCGTTTCATCGGCAACGGCTTCGAGCTGTCGAACGCCGCGCCCGAGCGTGCATGGATCGTTAACGCGAACGACGACTGGGAGCTCGTCCTCCGCGTCGCCGAAACGCACGCGACTCAGTTCTCAGATGCACAGGTCGAGAGCCTGCGCAATCTCCCGATCGAACAGCGCCGCGTGTGGCTCATGCCCGCTCCGGTTCCCTGAACAACGTGTCGTGCGGCGCCGATCGCTCCTCCTCGGGGCGACCGGCGGTGTAGTAGTAGAGCGACACCGACTTGCGCGTCACGCCGGGCGGCGATGTCAGCGGGTGCGGGTGGCCGTGAAACGACGTGTCGGTCGTCGAGAACACGACGGTGCGGTTGAACGACGGCAGGATGCGCCGGCGGCACTCGGTCATCCCCGCGTTCCACAATTCCAGCTGCCCGCCCCACTCCTCGCGCCAGCCCTCATTCAGATAGATGAGCATGTTCAGCCGGCGATCGAGCTTCAGCTTCGGATGCACGTTGAAGTCGGCGTGAATCTTCAGGAATCCGCCCGGCTCGATCTGATGCAGTCCGCCGCCGCCGAAGTAGGGATCGGGGATCAGGCCCTCGATCCCCGTCAGCGCCTCGAGGAACAGCAGCATCTCGAAGCCGTTCATCGCGTCGAGGAACGAGCGGATGAACGGCGAGATCGTGCTGTGCTCGTGATAGAAGCCGAGCTTCTTCTCCAGCGGCGAGTCGAAGCGCATCCACTTCGTCTCCTCCGGCTTCGGAAACTCGTCGACGATGCGCCGCAGATCGGCGTCGTCGAACAGTCCGTCGAGGGCGATGTGCGGGAACGGATCGGCCGTCTGATACTGCTCGCGCAGCGCGCGCGGATCGTGATGGAGCGCCACCGGTGCCATGCGCGCGACATCATAGAATGCGCGGCGTGTCGCCGCCGCCGTACCGCGATTTCTACTATCCGCTGAACGTCTTCATGCACATCCTCACGCACGAGGAAGCGTCCGTTCCCTATCTGCATTACGGTCTGTTCACGCATCCGCGCGACACCATGTGGACGGCGCAGGAGCACTCGACGGAGCTGCTGCGCGAGCGCCTCCCGCCGCCGCCGGCGAAGGTCCTCGACGTCGGCGCCGGCCTCGGCACGACGCTGGGCTGGCTCGCCATCAGCGGCTACGACATGCGCGGCATCTCGCCCGACGAGAATCAGATCGCGATGATCCGCCGGCGCTTCGAAGGCCTCGGCGTGAAGTGCATCCGCTACGAAGACCTCCCGCCCCAGCCGTTCGACGCGATCTATTTTCAGGAGTCGTCGCAGTACATCGATGCCGAGGCGATTTTCGCGAAGGCCGCGGAGATGACGAAGCACGTGATCGTGCTCGACGAGTTCTCGCTGCGGCCGGTGGAGTTTGAAGGCGCGCTGCATTCGCTCGCGCGTTTTCTCGAAGCCGCGACGCGACACGGCTTCACGGTGACCGAGGAGCTGGACCTGACGGAGGCCGCCGCGCCGACGATCGACTACTTCAACGCGCGCATCCCCCGCTACCGCGAAACGCTGACCGCGGACCTCGGCATCACCGACCAGCAGGTCGACGACCTGATCGCGAACGGCGTCCGCTATCGCTCGTTGTACTCCGACGGTACATATGGTTACCGGCTACTGCAGTTTAGGAGTGCGGCGGCATAGCCGCCGCTCTTAGAGCGGTGGCTTTGCCACCGCACTCCGAGACCAGTTCAAACGCGGCTGACGCACGAAGTCGAGCGCGAGCTCCGGCGAGTAGGTCGTCCATCCCTCCGGCGCGTCATAGCGGATGCGCAGCGTGATGCCGGGCATGTCGGGCAGCCGGAATCCATCCTCGGCCGGGACGTCGAACGCCTGGATCCCATTCGCGATCAGCACGCGGTATTGCCCGTTCGTGTACGGCCCGAACTTCCAGAACAGCGAGGAGTCGCGATACTCGAAGTCCGCGGAAAGCGGCGCGTCGTTGCGGATCGACGTGCAGTGCCGCTTCGCGATTGCCGGCAACTGCGGCGTGATCTCCACGATCGCGCGCCGCTGCGGCGAGTACTCCCACGCGCGATTTCCGGCGACGTCGGCAGTGCACAAAAAGTAGTCATCGTAAAACCACGCCGCGCCGGCGGGCTTTCGAGCCTGCGCGGTCTTCAGCCAGTTCAGCTCTCCCATCGCCGCCGGCGGCACGAGCGGGCGGCGCAGATACGAGCGCGGAGGCATGTCGTAGAAGAAGCGCGCCTCGTCGGACATCCGCTGCGTCCTGCCGAACTCGTGGCCCCACTCCTGCCGGTTGACGACGAGCATCAGCAGCGGAACTACCGTCATGAGTCCCGCGCGGATCTCGCGGCGCCGCCAGCGTTCCGCGCCGGCGACGAACGCGACCGACCAGCAGAGCCACGGCATCAGCGCGTAGCGGCGCTGCATCTCCTTCGATACCGGGACGATCGGTCCGACCGCGAGGGCGAGCGCGAGGAGAAACAGCAGCGCGCCGCGTTTGCCGATCCGGACGATGCCGAGGAGCATGATCGCGATCAGCGTCACACCGATCGCCACGTTCGCGCCGGCGCTGGCGAGGACGACCTTCCACGGCAGCGTCGCGATCAGCAGCGGCCAGTCGTCGCGATCCACCGCCCAGCCGTAGCCGCCGAGGATCGTGCCGATGACCGAGCGGCGCCAGAACAAATAGAGCACGAGCGCGACGGCGTGCGGCACGAGCTGGCGCGATCGCGTACGCACGTCGCGCACGGGCAGCGCGAGGAGCAGGAACGGCAGCGGAATGATCGTCTCCTTCGCCAGCATCGCGACGAGGTAGAGGAGGGCGGCCGTCCCGGCCGCCCAGGGCGGGCGGGACGCCCGCCCTCCTCTCAGCGCGAGGACGTAGCAGATCGTCGCCAGCGAGCCGAGTCCGATGCCGAGGAAGTAGTGGATGCCGGACAGCTCCGTGGTCAGACTGCAAAGCGGCACTGAAGCGGCGTAGAGCAGCGCGCCGATCGCTGCCGAGAAGGGCTGGAACCACTGCCGCAGCGCCGCGTAGAACGCGAGCACCGACAGCACGACCGCCGCGAGATGCACCACGAACCAGCGCGCGGGGTCGAGACCGAACAGCGCGAGGTTCCCCTCGAACGCCGCCGCCATCAGCGGCGTGAACAGCTTCTGCGGCCACACCGCGGCGCTGAAAAACGCGTCCCGCACCGTGTGATCGATCGCGAGGTGCAGGATGTACGCGTCGTCGTACGTCCACCACAGCCGCAGCACCTTGCGGTACAGCAGCAGCACCAGCAGCGTGAGCCCGATGGCGATGGCGGCGTCGCGGTACCGTTTCATCGCGTGTAGCGCCCGCGCACGCCGTTCCACTTCACGCGCAGGAGGTCGACCGGATCGGTGACGAGACAGCGCAGCACGCGCAGGCGCGACGGCCGCAGCTCGCGCATCGGCTTCACCGCGACCTGCGCGATGCGCATCCCGTTCTTCACGGCGATGTAGAGATACTCGATGTCGTACATCCCGCCGCGCACCGTCTGCAGCGACGCCAGCCGCCGCGCGGCGTCGCGGCGGAACGCCTTCAGGCCGCACTGCGTGTCGAAGAAGCGCGTCGACTGGAAGATGAAGAAGCGTTGCGCGAGAAAGAGGCCGATCGAGAGAAAGAAGCGCGCGACGGTGCGGTACTGCAGGCGCCCGCGCCGCTCCGCGATCGCGACGTCGTTCCCTTCTCCGATGAGCCGCACGAACTGCGGGATCAGCGCGAGCTTCTCCTCGTCGAGGTCGGCGTCGAGATGGAACACGACCTCGCCTTCCGCCGCGAGCATGCCGATGCGCACGGCGTCGCCCTTCCCTCGCCCTCCGCCATCCAGCAGGCGCACGTCCTCGAGCGATGGAGGCACGTCGCTGTCATCGACGACGATCACTTCGGAATCCGCGGGCAGGAAGCGCCGGAGCTTGCTCAACCACGGCTGCAGCTCGGGCTCGTTGTACGTCGGAACGACAATAGAGATTCGCATGGTCACGCAGTCACGCAGTCACGCGGTGATTTTGCCGCGCGACCGCGTGACCGCGTGACCGCGCAACCATCCCGTCTGTCATCGCGTGCGCGCGAAGATGCAGCTGCGGCAGATGAAATCGGCCGGCGCTTCCTCGAGCCCGTACACCCAGCGGCGCATCTTTGCGATCTCGTCCCCTTCCAGCACCTCGGCGATCGTGCTCTTCGTCAGGTCGCCGACGACGTAGCGCTCATCGTAGTCCTCGCAGCAGAGCACGCACGTTCCCTTCGGCGTGATGTGCAGGTGCTGCAGCGGACGCGAGCCGACATTGTCGCAGCCCGCGAGCTCCCGCCCGTGCGTCGCGGCCTTGAGGCCGACGTCGAGCCACCCGGCGCGATCCATCACCACGTGCGCCTCGACCTGGAAACGGCTGCCGGCGTAGCGCGCGCGGATCGACTCGAAGTCCCGGTTGTGCGTCTCGTCGCCGCCGCCGAGGACCACGATTTTCATCTCCTGGGCCACGGGACGGTCCTTCATGTAGTCGACGTTGCGCAGCACGATGTCGAGATGATCCGCGCCGCGCGTCGCGCGATAGCGCTCGCGATCGAGCGTCGAGAGATTGATGCAGAGGTAACGGAGCGGCCCCGAATCGACGATGGCCTCGCTCTTCATCGGCGTGAAGCCGGAGCCGTTGCTGAGGACCGCGACCGGCAAACCGGCAGCGAACAGCGTGCGGCAATGCTCGAGGAACCGCCGCTCCACGCTCGGCTCGTTGTAGCTCTGCAGGAACACGCTCTCGAGCGTCGAACGATACGCGAGCAGCTCGCCGACGATCCGCTCGAAGAGCGCGTCCGGCATCGCGTAGTCCTCGCGCGGATCGATCGACACGGGGCAGAAGTAGCAGCGCTGATTGCACGTCGTCATCGTCTCCAGCGAGACGATCTTCAGCCGGTGACGGCGCGAGAGATCGTCGCCTTCGCGGACGAGCCAGCCGTCGCGCTCCAGCGATTCGTCGCCGGCGCGGAACCGCTCGTACACGCCGTCCCCCGGCACGAGCGTCCGATCCGTCAGCGGATCGTAGACGCGCTCGGCATCGATATGGAGGAAGGGGCTGGGCCTCAGCATCGCGCCTCCAAACGCGCGCCTTCGTCTAAGATTCCCCGCCATGTCCATCGCCGTCCTCTATCCGCGCTTCGACCATCCGGCGGTCGAGGAGCGTTACGCGAGCTGGCAGACGCAGATGCTGCTGCGCCGCGGCGAGGAGCAGACGCGCGTCCTCTTCCACGATCCGGACGAGAGCGCGCGCGACGTCGTCGACGACGTCGGCGAGGAACACGTGCTCGTCGTCACCGACCCGCTGCTCCTGCCGTCGCTGCGCATCGGCGTCCGCCTGCGCGACGTGCTCGTGAAAAGCGGCGCCGAAGCCGCGGTGCCGGTGGCGAATGAAGCGCAGCATCCGCGTCAGCTGCGCGGCCCGCTCATTCCGTATCTCACGCTGCGTGAGCTGCAGGCCGCCATCGAGCACGCCGCCGGGCAGCCGGAAGAAGTCGAAGTCGTGACGTGGGACGCATCGAATCCCGCGCTGTACCTCTGCCGCGCGAGCGTCCTCGCCGGCAGCAAGCTGCCGCTCCCGCAACTCCTCGCCGGCCGCGGCGTCGCCATTTCGCGAACGGACTACGTCCATCGCTGGAGCTCCCTGCGCGGACAGACGCGTCACGATCTGCTCGACCTCATCGACACGAACGCGAAGTCCATCCTCGAATTCGGCTGCGGCGAAGCCCCGCTCGGCGAGGCGCTGAAGAAACGGCAGCGCTGCCGCGTCGTCGGCATCGAGCTCGATCCCGACGCCGCGGCCGTCGCGGAGAAGCGCATCGACGCGGTCTATCGCGGCGACGTGCGCGAGATCGTCTCGCTGCTGAAGGACCGCTTCGAGTGGATCGTCGGCGGCGACATCGTCGAGCACCTCGACGAGCCCTGGTCCTTCCTCGCCGAGCTGCGCCGCGTCAGCACGCCCGGCGGACGCCTCCTCCTCAGCATCCCCAACCTCGCCAACGCCTCCCTCGTCGCCGACCTGCTGCACGGCCGCTTCGACTACGTCTACATGGGCCTGACCTGCGTCGGCCACCTGCGGTTTTTCACGAGGCAGACCGTCGAGGACATGCTCACCATCGCCGGCTGGACCATCGAGCACATCGCGCCGCAGAACTACCTCGCCACGCCCGCGACGGGGGAACTGCTCGCCGCGCTCGACGGCGCTGGCTATCGCTATTCACGCGAAGACCTCGAACCGACCGGCTATTACGTGATCGCGCGCAACGGATGAACATCTCCTACCTTCTCGAAGACACCGACCAGTCCGGCGGCGTGCGTGTCCAGCTCGCGCAGGCGGATGCGCTGATCGCGCGCGGCCACTGCGTGCGGATGGTCACGAAGGGCCTGCCGCTCACGTGGCGCAGCTCGCGCGCGGAGTGGGTGTACGTCGACGACTTCCGCGAATACGACGCCAGCTCGGACGACTTCGTCATCGGCACGTTCTGGGTCACCGTCCCCTTCGCGTACGAGCTCGCCGGCGAACGCGCGGTCCATCTCTGCCAGGGCTACGAAGGCGCGTTCTCCGCCTACGAGTCGATCCGCGACCAGATCGACGCCGCGTACCGGCTCCCCATCCCGAAGCTCGTCGTCTCGAAGCCGCTCATCGCGCTCTGTGAGCGCTTCACCAGCGACGTTCACTACATCGGCCAGGTCGTGGAGGATGAGTTCTATCGCGCCGTCACCCCGCGCGAGCATCACCCGCCGCGCGTACTCCTCGCCGGCCAGGCGCAGGCCGACCTGCGCGGCATCGCCGAAGGATACGGCGCCGTCGCGCACGCCCGCTGGTTCCATCAGAAGCTCGACCTGATCCGCGTCTCCCCCTGGGCCCCGTCGCGCGAAGAACCGCTCGAGTCCGTGCAGGAGTTCCACGTCGCGCTCACCACCGACGAGATGACACGCCTCATGCACTCCTGCGACCTCTTCATCGGCCCGAACCACCGCGAAGAAGGCTTCGGCCTCCCCGCCGCCGAGGCCCTCGCCTCCGGCATCCCGTCCATCCTGACCTCCATCCCCTCCTACCTCTCCTTCGACGAAACCCGCGACTACGCCCTCTTCGCCCCCGAAGAAAACGCCATCGAGCTCGGCGAACGCCTGATCGAGCTCCTCAGCGACCCCGCCCTCCGCGACCGCCTCCGCACCCGCGGCCGCGAAGTCGCGCAGCAGTGGAGGGTGGAGCATGTGGCGGGGAGGCTGGAGGGGTTTTTTGTGGAGCGCTCTCGGCGCGGAGGGTGATTGGTGATTAGTGGCTTGTCCCCAATTACCAATCACCAACCACAAACCACATCTCTCCGGCCCGCATCTCGCATCGTCCCGCGCGAGGCACGAACCCGCTTGTGAAAAGTTTCTCTAGTCGCATAGAATCGGGTCCCGCCTCGGGATAAGTAATGCCTGTTCAAAACATTGACAAACCTGACTCGATCATCCCGCGCAAGGCCGGCGCGCTGCCGGGCGAGGGTGCGGAAAAGGGCCTGATCACCCTTCCCGGCGAATCGGAGCGCGAGGATGCGGATCTCGCCGGCAGTTACATCACGACCAAGCTCGATCAGGTCGTGAACTGGGCGCGCGGCAACTCGCTCTGGCCGCTCCCGTTCGGCACCGCCTGCTGTGCGATCGAGTTCATGTCCATGGTCTCGTCGCACTACGACGTCGCGCGCTTCGGCGCCGAGGTCGTGCGCTTCTCGCCGCGCCAGGCCGACCTGATGATCGTCGCCGGCACGATCGTCGACAAGATCGCGCCCGTGCTCAAGAAAATCTACGACCAGATGCCCGAGCCGAAATACGTCGTGGCCATGGGCGCCTGCGCGACCTCCGGCGGCTTCTATCGCGCCTACCACGTCGTGCAGGGCATCGACGAGATCATCCCCGTCGACATCTGGGTCCCCGGCTGCCCGCCGACTCCGGACGGGTTGATGTACGGCATTCTCAAACTCAAGGAAAAGATTGAACGTGGCGAAATCCGGAGAGGATGATGGTCACGCAGTCACGCAGTCACGCGGTGGTTTTGCCGCGCGACCGCGTGACCGCGTGACCGCGCAACCGCAATGAGCACTCTCACCAAATTCAGCGCCATCCCCTACACCGGCCCCGCGCCGACGAATCGCACGCCGTACGTTCCCGCCGACGCGGAGAAGATGGACGCGCGCGGCGCCGAGATCGCGGGCAGAGTCAGCGGTCTCGCGCAGGAGACGGGCCAGGACCTCCCGACCTTCGTCGTCGAGAAGGAACAGATCGTCGACGTCCTTCGCGCGCTGAAGAACGACCTGCAATTCACGCTGCCGCTCGACTGCTACGGCGTCGACTATCCGAATCGCGACAAGCGCTTCGACGTCATCTATCAACTGTATTCGCTCGACCACAACGAGCGCGTGCGCCTCAAAGTGCGCGTCGGCGAGGGCGAGAGCGTGCCGTCGAGCCTCCCCGTCTACAAAGGCCTCGACTGGTTCGAGCGCGAGGTCTTCGACATGTTCGGCGTGAAGTTCGCCGGCCATCCGAACCTCCGCCGCATCCTCACGCACGAAAACTTCCAGGGCCACCCTTTGCGCAAGGACTACGATCCCGCGCAGCGCTGGCTGCTCACCGAGGAAGGCGTCGCGAAGATCGTCCCGAAAATCGATCCGCGCTTCGAGCAGGAAGAAGCCGACTCCGATTTCGAGCGCGTCACGCTGAACCTCGGTCCCTCACACCCCGCGACGCACGGCACGCTGCGCGTCGTCGTCACGCTCGACGGCGAGACCATCGTCGGCGCCGACACCGAGATCGGGTATCTCCATCGCTGCTTCGAGAAGATGTCCGAGACGCACACGTACCAGCAGGTCATCCCATTCACGGACCGCCTGAACTACTGCTCGGCCATCATCAACAACGTCGGCTACTGCATGACCGTCGAGAAGATGCTCGGCATCGCCGCGCCGCCGCGCGCCGACTACGTGCGGCTGATCCTCTCCGAGCTGATGCGCATCGGCGATCACCTCATCTGCATCGGCACGAACCTCGTCGACATGGGCGCGCTGACGAACTTCTGGTACCTCTTCCAGCCGCGCGAGGAGATGTACGGTCTCATCGAAGCCTGCTGCGGCGCGCGCCTGCTGCCGAGCTATCTCCGCATCGGCGGACTCGCCGTCGACGTGCCGGGCGGCTTCCTCGACATGACCCAGAAGCTCGTGAACTCGATCCCGCGCTTCCTCAACGACGTCGACAAACTCGTGCGAACGAATCGCATCTTCCGCGACCGCGTCGAAGGCGTCGGCCCGATCAGCGCGCAAGACGCGATCGACTACGGCTTCACCGGTCCCTGTCTCCGCGCGTGCGGCGTTCCCTATGACGTCCGCAAAGCGAGCCCGTACCTCGGATACGAGACCTACGATTTCGACGTCCCGATCTCCTCCGGCGGCGACACCTACGCGCGCTACCTCGTGCGCATGGAGGAGATGCGGCAGTCGCTGCGCATCATCCAGCAGGCCATCGACCGCGGCCTCCCGTCCGGCCCTGTGATGATCGACAATCCGTACGTCGCGCTGCCGCCGAAATCGAAGGTCTACAACGAGATGGAGTCGCTGATCTACCACTTCAAGCTGATCATGCACGGCATCCAGCCGCCGGTCGGCGAGACCTACTTCCAGGTCGAAGGCGGCAACGGCGAGCTCGGGTTCCACATCGTCTCCGACGGCACGAAGAACCCGTACCGCGTGCGCGTCCGCCCGCCCTGCTTCGCGATCTATCAGGCGTACGCGAAAATGATCACCGGCCAGACCATCCCCGACGCGATCGCGACGCTGGGCAGTCTGAACATCATCGCCGGAGAGCTGGACCACTAGCCATGCCGATCACTCGCGTCTCTCCCGGTGTCGTCAGCGTCGAGCCCGAGCCGATGTCGCTCACGCAGCGGACGTATCTGCCGCAGGTGCTCTCCGGCATGTTCGTGACGCTGCGGCATCTCCTGAAGAATCTCTTCAATCTCAAAGGGCTGCCGATCATCTCGTATCCCGAGGTGAAGCGCGTCTACTCCGAGCGCTTCCGCGGCCGCCACATCCTCACCTCGCGCGAGGACGGCACGACCCGCTGCGTCGCGTGCTTCATGTGCTCGACCGCGTGCCCCGCGGAGTGCATCACCATCGAAGCCGGCGAGGACGAGCGCACGCGCGAGAAGTTCCCGGTGCGCTACGAGATCGACCTCCTGCGCTGCGTGTTCTGCGGCTACTGCGTCGACGCGTGCCCCGAGGATGCGATCTACATGACGCGCGACTACGAGATGGCCATCGACACCCGCGCCCGCGCCGTCGTCGGCCTGCGCGACCTCGTCGTCCCGCCCAACTTCCCCGTCGGCCCGATGGGCTGGCGCCCGTACTACGGCGCGATCGACAAGCACGGCACCGCCGGCGGCACCGGCCTCGGCCAGCCGCTCCGTCCCGCGCCGTATGCGGACGAAGACGCGCCCCCCAACCCCGACGTGTTTCGAGGCTGATCCGCGTTCCCACGCGTATCATGACTGCGGGTCATGAAACCTCTCGAAACCACGATCGAGGAAGTGCTGCGCAAGGCCATTCAGTCCGAGGTCGAGACGCGCGTCTTCTACCAGAAACTCGCCGAGCGCGCCGCCACGCCGGTCGTGCGCGGACGCCTGCTACAGCTCTCCGACTACGAGCTCGTGCATCGCGCCAAGCTCGAGCGCAAGTATCGCGAAATGCTGGGGATCGAGCCGCCCGATCCCGCGCCGGTGGCGATCGACCTCCCGCCCGACGTCACGAGCCTCGACATGGCGCGCGCGCTCAAGCTCGCGCTCGAGCGCGAGCGCGAATCCGAGAGCTACTTCCGCTTCATGGCCGAGCGCGTCCCCGCCACGACGCCCCTTGGCCAGCTCTTCATGGAGCTCGCCGAGACCGAGTGGAAACACAAGACCGACCTGCAGGCGGAGTACGACTCCGTCAGCCCGCCCGATCAGTTTTTGATGGATATCTAAGCGCGCAAAAAACAGCAGGCGAGAGGCGCAACGCGCGCCACTCGCCTGTCTGCTCTCTCTCATACAACACGCTGCCGGTTCTCGATACGGAGCGCTGTACGGGATGCATCCTGAGGCATCATCAGTCAGCCGCGCGTTTCGCGCTCCGTCAAACTTTCGCGCCGCGTGCCTATGAAATCGCCCTCGCGTCAATCGCTCGTGGCACTGGCGTGAGAGAAACGCAAAACCGTAAAATCGCGCTCCGATGTCCGACCTGATCTATCTCGACAACAACGCCACGACGCGCGTCGCCGAAGAAGTGCTCACCGCGATGACGCCGTTCTATCGCGAGCTCTACGGCAATCCGCACGCGATCCACTCCCTCGGCCGCCGTTCGCACGATGCCGTCGAAGTCGCGCGCGCCGAGCTCGCGTCGTTGCTCGACTGCGACGCCAGCGAAGTCATCTTCACCAGCTGCGGCACCGAGGGGAACGCCATCGTCATTCGCGGCCTCATCGATCGCCATCCCGAGCGGCGCAAGGTGGTCAGCATCACCGTCGAGCATCCCTCGGTGCTCACGCTCCTGCGCGCCCTCGAGCGCGCGCACGTCATCGAGCTCGAGCTCGTCCCCGTCGACCGCGAAGGCGTCATCGACATGGCGCGGATGGACGAGGCCATCGACGACCACACGCTCCTCGTCTCGGTCATGCTCGCGCAGAACGAGACCGGCGTGCTGCATCCCGTCGCGCGCATCGCCGAGCTCGCGCACACCGCCGGCGCGCTCGTGCACGTCGACGCCGTACAGGCCGTGGGGAAAGTTCCGGTCTCGCAGCGCGACCTCGGCGCGGACTTCATCACCATCTCCGGCCACAAGTTTCACGCGCCGAAAGGCATCGGCGCGCTCACGATCCGCCGCGGCATCGCGCTGCAGCCGCTCTGGTACGGCGGCGGACAGGAGCTCGGCATGCGCTCCGGCACCGAGCCCGTGCCATCGATCGTCGGACTCGCCGCCGCCGCCCGCGCCGCGCGCGAGGCGTTGCCGAACTACGATCGCGTGCGTGCGCTGCGCGACCGGCTCGAAGCCGAAATTCGCGCGCGCGTCGACGACACATCCGTCAACGGCGCGACGCAGCCGCGCATCGGCAACACCGCGAGCATCGCCTTTCACGACACCAAGGCCGACGAGATCGTGCGCGCGCTCGACGCCGAAGGCATCTGCGTCTCCGCCGGCGCCGCCTGCCACTCCGGCAGCGTCGAGCCGAGCAGCACGATGAAGGCAATGGGCAAGCCGCTCCGCGAGGCGATGGGCGTCGTGCGCTTCTCCCTCTCGCGCTACACGACCGCCGAGGAGATCGATCGGGCGGTGGAGATCACCGCCCGGATCGCTGGAGCGCGGGCATTGCCGCACTGACGCGTTACCTGCTCTTCTTTTTCCCCTTCGTCTTCTTCGCCGCCGCCTCGGCCTTCATCTTCTCGGCTGCCGCGGCCGCCGCGTCGGCGTCTGCTTTCGCGCGCGCGTCCATGATGTCGTCCACCTGCGTTCCCGGTTTCGCGGCCAGTTCCTCCTCGGCTGGTCGCCGAGTCCCGGCACGTCGCTCTACGCCGGTTACACCGGCGATCGCGACAGCCGCGCGGTGTTTGTGAAGCTGTCGTATCTCGTACGCAGGGCGTGGTGACGATTCGGGGATCGGTGCCCAAATTTCGGGGGTCGATGCCGAAAGTCAGGGCATCGATGCCGGAAATTGGGGCGTCGATGCCGGAGATTTGGGCGTCGATGCCGAGAATTTGGGGATTGATGGCGAAAATTTGGGGATCGATGGCGAAAATTTGGGGATCGATGGCGAAACCCTGGAGATCAATGCCGAAAATTTGGGCAGCGATTCCAGAAATTCGGGGATCGATGCCAGAGCCGCTCGGCATCGATGGCGGAAATCGCGCATCGATCCCGAACCTTCTGCCAGCCACACCCATCCGTGAGGAAGAGGTTCGTTAGCGCCTGTCAGGCACCGGTGCAGTCGAGCGGGACGAAGATCTCGGAGTGGATCGTCCACGAGCGCGCGCCGGTGACCTGCGAGATCTCGCGGCGCCAGACCGCGGAATAGTGACCACGCATTTCGATCGGCCCGCCGGCGGTGGTCCAGCGCGCGGTCCACGTGCCGCGCTCCGAGGCGGCGGCGTCGCTGCGGCTGACGTCGATCGACTCCGGTGTGCGGACGTAGACCACGCCCGGCATCTGCGTGAAGCGGTCGGCGAGACTCTTCTCGATGGCGTCGCGTCCGTCGTAATGCTGTCCGCTTCCGGCGGTGACGGTCGCCTCCCGGGCGAGAAGGCGCGACGCGAGATCAGCGCGATGGGCGGCGAGCATCCGGTTCGACTCCGCTCGTGAGTTGCGGATCACGACCTCGTCGCGCGGAGTCGACACGAGCGCGATCCGGTCGCCGCGCGGGCTGAGCGCAATGCGGCTGATGCCCTGCAGGTCGGGATGCTCGGCGCGGTACACCGGCTGCCACAGGTCCGGCAACTCCGGACGCCACTCGTAGATCGTCGGGCCGGAGGCGATCAGCACCGAACCGCGTGTCGTCCAGGTGTGTTGTCCGGCGGACGGGAAGGGGATCGTGGCGAGCGTCGTCACGGTCTTCGTCTTCAGATCGAGCTTGCGGAGGACGCGCTTCGAATCCTCCTCGGCGACGAACGTCACCGCACGCGCGTTCGGGATGCGGTACGGCGCGGTCGTCGCATGCGTGGCCATGCCCTCGCGGCCGCCGGTCCTGGGGTCGTAGATCAGGATCGGCCGCTCGGGGTTGTTGAGGAAGAGGACCCACGTCCGATCATCGAATGGCGTGAAGTAGCCGGCGTCGTTCGTGTCGGTCAGCGGCTTCACATCCCTGCCGGCGAGATCATGAAGAAACACGCGGCCCTGGCGGAGGACCATCAGCTGCTTCCCGTCAGTGGTCGGCGTCGGACTGAAGCCGTGCGCGTCGCCGAGCGCGCGCGTCGCGCCCGAAGCAAGGTCGACGAGTTGCGCCTGCACGCCGAGGCCGGTGTCGTCGAGGTGATCGATCTGCTTCGAGTAGAGGAGCGTGTTGCCGTCGGGGAAGAACGCGGGCTGATTGTCGTAGCCGGCGTGATTGCCGGAAATGTTCCGCAGGTCGGAGATCGCGAGCTCGCCGTTGCGGACGGCGAGACTGCCGACCCAGACCTCGGTCTCGTTGATCTGGGCCTGCGCTGCGGCGGCGAGGAGAACGACAGCAAGCGCGATCAGGAAGGAACGCATTGCGGAATCTTAATGCCGGGAAGCTGGACTACCGCCAAAACGCCTCCAGCGATGGTCAGCAGCAGAACCGACGCGTAGTTCAGCCGGTCAGCACGCCGGCCTGTCACGCCGGAAGTCGCGGGATCGAGCCCCGCCAGTCGCGCTCAAAGCACGATCGTGTAGCCGAGCGTCTTCAAATCGGGCATCCGGTCGAGATACACGTGACCGTCGGTGTGATCGATCTCGTGCTGGAAAATGCGAGCGGTGAAATCCTCGACCTCGACCTCGAGCGGGTTCCCCTCGTGGTCGAAGCCGTGCAGTTTCACGCGGCGATAGCGCGGGGTCTCGCCGCCGAGGAACGGCACGCTGAGGCATCCCTCCCAGTCGGTGATCATGTCGGTGCCGACCGGCTCGAACGTCGCGTTGAAGATCGCGCCGGCGCCGACCTGCTTCACCCCGCGCCGCTTCGCCACGCGCTCGTGCACCTCGAAGACGAACACGCGCAGCGGCAGATGCACCTGCGGCCCCGCGAGTCCGACGCCCTCGTACGCGTGCATCGTCTCGACCATGTCATCGATCAGCGCCGCGAACTTGCCGGCTTTGATGTCTTTGATCTCGACGTCGGACGCTTTCTGGCGCAGCACGGGATGGCCGAGGCGGGAGACTTTCAGAATCGACATGCGCGAAGTCTACTGATGAACGGGCAGCCTGCGCATCGAGATCGCGATCAGCAGCGCGCCGATCATCAGCACCGCCCCGCCATAAAACGCGCCCGCCGCTTCCGCGCGGTCGTACAGAACGCCGGCCACGATCGGGCCGAGAAAGCGCGCCAGCGAGCCGACCGACGTCGCGAGCCCGAGGATGCTCCCCCGCTCGGTTTCGGGCGACACCTTCGACACCAGCGACGTCAGTGACGGATAGCAGAGCCCCTGGCCGATCGCGATCAGGAACGCGACGATGTACAGCAGCGGCACGCGATAGACCGCCGGCACGAGCATGAAGCCGATCGTGAAACACGTCGCGCCGATGATGATCAGCCCCTTCTCGCCCACCTTCTTCGCCAGCTTCCCGATCAGCCCTCCCTGAATCGTCGCGACGATCGCGCCCATGAACAGAAAGAAATACGCCATGTCGAGCTGGCGGAAGCCGAAGCGGTCGCGCGCGTGCAGCGTGACGCTGATCTCCATCCCCGCGACCGCGAGCAGCGTCAGAAAGATCCCCGCCATCAGCGAGGCGAGGAGGCGATTGCCCGCGATCTCGCGCCACAGCCGCGCATCGAACTGCGGCGGGATGCCGGAGCGCGGCACGAGATCCGGCGGCTTCGACTCGGCGAGCACGCTGAGCGCGATCAGGAATGCGGTGAACGACAGGCCCGCGGCGACGAGCCCCGGCAGCAGATTGCCTGGGAGTCCGTGACGCGTGCCGATCGTGGAGAGGATGCCGCTCATCGGCGGGCCGAGGATGAAGCCGAGTCCGAACGCGGCGCCGATGAGTCCCATCCCCTTCGCGCGCTGGTCGGGCGTCGTCGCATCGGCGATGTACGCCTGCGCCGTGCCGATGTTCGCGCCGCCGATGCCGGCGATCACGCGCGAGGCGAACAGCACGCCGAGGCTGCGCGTGAAGGCGAAGAGGAGATAGCCGGTGAAGCTCGCCATGAGACTGATCAGCAGCACCGGCCTGCGTCCCACGCGATCCGAGAGCCTCCCCCACACCGGCGCGAAGAAGAACTGCATGATCGAGTACACGCCCACCACCGCGCCGACCTTCATCCCGCTCGCTCCGTACTCCCGCGCGTAGAACGAGAGGAACGGGATCACCATCCCAAATCCGATGAGGTCGATGAAGACGGTCAGAAAGAGGACGAGGAGGGAAGCCTTGCGCATTCGCGCGCGCAGTCTACTATCGCGGTTGCGCAGTCGCGCGGTCACGCGGTCACGCGGCATCTGATTTCGGACTGCGGTGGCGAAGCCACTGCTTTGGAAAGCGGCGGCGCTGCCGCCGCACTCCTAAAGCCGCGAGACCGCGTGACTGCGTGACCGCGCAACCGAATATGCGCCTCGTCCTCTTCGACATCGACGGCACGCTGATCACCGATCGTGGTGCGGCGCGCGATGCGTTTGCGAAGGCGCTCGATACGGTTTATGGGTTCCGCGGCGATCTCGCGCGCTACGATTTCTCCGGTCTGACCGATCCGCAGATCGCGCGCATGATCCTGGGCGACGCGAATCTTCCGGGCGACGAGATCGAAGCCGGCCTGCCGCGTCTGTGGGACGCGTATCTCGCCGGGCTCGCTCACAACGCGACTCCCGACCGCGTCCGCGCGCTTCCCGGCATTCGCCCGCTCGTCGACTCGCTCGAGTCGCGCGACGACGTGATCCTCGGCCTGCTGACCGGCAACATCGAGCCGGGCGCGCGCCTCAAGCTCGGCGCCGCCCGGCTCAACGACCCGTTCGCGTTCGGCGCGTTCGGCAGCGACTCCGCCGACCGCACGCAGCTCCCGCCGATCGCCATCGCGCGCGCCGGCGATCTGCACGGCCATCGCTTCGACTGCAGCGACGTCGTGATCATCGGCGACTCGATCTACGACGTCCGCTGCGGCGTCCCCTGGGACGCGACGACGATCGCCATCGCGTCGGGGCGAACGGCGTACGAGACGCTGCGCGCGGAGAGGCCGACGTACTTGTTCGAGAGTGCGGAGGATCAGGGCGCGCTCATGGACGCGATTTTGGGTACGCCTCCATGATCAGCTCCAGCAACTTCGCCAGCTCCTCGCCCGAAACACTCCCGCTCCCGAACATGCGCCGCTTCGCCTGAGCGAAGAACCCGACGCCGCCGGTCGCGACGCGGTGCACGATCACGAGGTCGAGGCTCGGGATCACGTACAAGCGATGTCCGCGATAACCGCGCGCGGCATACATCGGACCCGGCACCCCCTTCGCCACCTCGGGATAGATCCACCAGAGATATCCGTAGCGAGTCTTTCCGAGCGCCGGCTTCCCTTCGAACGACTGCTCGATCCACGCGCGCGGCACGATCTGCCGCCCCTTCCACACGCCCTTCGCCAGGTACAACTGGCCGAAGCGCGCGAGATCGCGTGCGGAGATCATGAACACGTACGCGCGGTGACGCGAGCGTCCGCCGGTCATCTTCTCCGACAGCGAGTCCGACGTGAGGTACTCGACGTCGCTGGCGCGGAAGTCCTGCATGCCGAGGGGCCGCGCGATCTCACGCTCGAACGCCACGCCGATCGGCGTCTTCGTCTGCTGCTCGTAAATCGTGCCGAGCGCGTTGAAGTCCCAGTTGTTGTAATGGAAATGCTCGCCGGGACGATGCGCGCCGCGGCGCGGACGCTCGTCGCGATTCGAGTCCACCTCGTACAGCGCCGAGTGATACACCCCCGACCGCGACATCAGCAGATCGGCGACGCGCGCCTGCTTCTCCGCCGGCGTCAGACCGTCGACGTCGTCGATCCCCAGCTCCGCCAGCGTCGCCCGCGGATCGATCTGCCCGCGGCCGACCGCGATCCCGATCAGCGCGTTGAGCAGACTCTTGCGCATCGACTGCGCGTTGTACTTCGCATCGGTATCGCCCTGCTCCAGCACCACCCGCCCGTGATGCACCACCATCAGCGCCGCGGTATCGAGCGAATCCGCGTACTCCGCCACCCGCGCCAGTTTTTCCCGCGACCACTCCTCAGCTGACGCACCAGCCGCCGCGAACAGCACCAGCATCGACAACATGAATCGCCTCATCATGAAACTCCTTTCGCGTCAGGCTACGGCGCGATCGGAGACGGGATTCAGCGACTCTGTCCGTCCCGCTGGGCTCGGACATATCCGCTCGGAGTCACGCCGGTTTCCTTCCGGAAGGCGGCGTAGAACGTCGAGCGCGACGAGAACCCCGACGTCTCCGCGAGCGCGTCGACGGTCAGCCGGTCATTGGCCGGATCGCGCAGCAGCTCGCACGCGTCGGCGATACGAAAGCGGTTCACGTAATCGCGAAACGTCGTCGACCGATGCTGATTCAGCAGTTGCGAGAGCTGATGCGCGGTCAGCCCCGCGCGCTGCGCGAGCGTCGCCGGCGAGAGCGACGCGTCGCGATACAGCCGCTCCGCGCGCATCAGCGCCTCCAGCCTCTCGAACGCATCCGAGACGTCGGGCAGCGGAGCGTTGCGATACTTCACCGACGGACCGAGGGCGGAGCGAAAGCCTGTCAGCGCGAGCGTGAGGACGCCCAGCGACAGCGTGATCGGCACGACGTTGCGCAGCTCCGGTACGTGACGGAACGACAGTCGAACGATCTGCGCCGCATGCGCGAGGAGGAACATCGCCACCGTGCGCCGCAGCCACACCGCCGCGCGCTGCTCGCGCGTGCGCCACGCGATCGTCGTCGACGCGGCGGTGTACGCGAACTGCTGCAGCATCACCAGCTCGATCAGCGGAGGCATCGCGAACGCCGCCGCGGCCGGAAGAAAGTGAGCGAGCAGCTCGCGACGAAAGGGCTTGCCCGCGCATTGCCGCGCGTACAGCCACAGCAGCGGACCCGCCGCGAGCGACACGGCAAACTCGATCCGCTCGAGCAGCTCCGTACTGCCGACGAGCCGCGAGTGCTGCACCGCGATCGCTGCGCTCGCGATCGCGGCCGCCATCAGCGCCGCCGCGAACATGACGTGGTCGCGGCGCCGCGCGATCATCCCCGCGAGAATCGCTCCAAAGCCCGAAATCGCCAGGGTGAAGGTGGTCGAGGTCACGCTATCGTCGGAACCGCTCCGGAATGTTCACGCGTCCGGAGACCCGCTCGTAGTCGATGCCGCCGCTGCCTTTGGAGCCGACGGTGAAGTTGCCTCCGACGTCGGCGACGTCGATCGAGCCCGAGCCGTCCTCGTCGATCATCACGTCGCGCTTCACGTTCGCGACGCTGATCGAGCCGGAGTCGTCGTTGCGGACGTGCAGCGAGCCTTCGACGCGCGCCACGATGATGCCGCCGGAGTCGTCCTCGATCTCCACGCTGCCGTTGATATCCTTCAGGTCGATGTCTCCCGAGTCGTCGCTGATCGACACGTTCCCGATCACCGCCCGGACGTCGATCGAGCCCGAGTCGTCCTCGATCTTCAGATTGCCGCGCACGTTGAGCACTTCGATCGAGCCCGAGTCGTCGTCGATCGACAGCGCGCCGGTGTTCGCGACCTTGATCCAGCCGCTGTCGTCGTCGATCGAGACTTCGAGTCCCGCCGGCATCGTCACCGCGAAATCGAGACGCGCCTGGAAGAAGCCGAACATCACGGTCTTGTCGGGGATGTTCGCCTCGATGTACAGCGTCGAGCCGGAGCGGCGCTGCGTGAGCGTCATCCGGTCGAGGAAATCGTCATCGGAAGTGCAGGCGGTGCCCGTCGCGGCGATCTGCGTCGCCCCCGGCCGGCCGTCCACTTTCAGCGACCCGGAGTCGGCGTGGATCACGACCTTCGTCACGCCGCCGGCCGAGGCCGTGAGGTTGCGGGGCGAGGTGTACTTACAGTCGTCCTCGAACAATCCGCCCGCAAACGCCGACCCGGCGGCGAGGATCATCGCGGTAGCCAAAGCTGCGTGTTTCATCGGCTCCTCCTGAAACGGCTTCTCGCCACGGATACGGCCATTCCGGAGGAAGGTTTCACTGATGCCGCAGCGTCACCGCCGGTTGCACCCCCGCCGCGCGCCGCGCCGGCACCCACGTCGCTGCGCCCACGACCAGCGCGAGGAACGCCGTCACCGCCACCCACACACCCGGATTCCCGACGCGCGTCCCGAAGAGGAACGGCGTGAGGAGGCCGCGGCCGGCGACGACGAGGAGCGAGCCGGCCACGAAGCCGGCCAGCGCGAGCGCGGCGCCCTGCAGCATCGTCGTGCGCACGACCCGCCCGGGCGTCGCGCCGAGCGCCATGCGGACGCCGATCTCCTGCGTGCGCTGCGCGATCGAGAGCGAGAGCACGCCGTACAAGCCGAGGGCGGAGATCACGAGCGCGAGCGCGGCGACGGCGGCGATCAGGATCGACATCACACGCTCCTGCAACGCCGCATTCGCGTGCAGTTGCTCGAGCGGCTGCACGAGACCAACCGGCACGCCCGTCTGCGCGAGCAGCGGACGAAGATCGCGCGCGGCCGATGCCGCATCGCGCTCCGTGCGCACGAACAGCGTCAGACTCGACCCGACGTCGGCGAAGTCGAGCCCCGCCGCCTGCGCCTGCGCGAGGAACACCGTCGGCGGCGTGTCATCGCGCAGCCCCGCGAAGCGGCTGTCGGCGACGACGCCCACCACCTCGAGCGCGTTCTTCTGTCCGCTGAGACGCAGCCGCGATCCCGCCACATCGCCGCGCGGCCAGAATCGCCGCGCCAGCGTTTCGTTGATCACCACGACCGGCGGCGAAGACGCGGTGTCGCCGTCGGTGAACTCGCGTCCGCGCGCGACCGCAATTCCGACGGTGCGAAAGTACTGCGGCGCGACGACGAAGAACGACACGCTCTTCGCCGCATCGGGCGCCGCCCCGACGACGCGCGCCTGCGTCTGATCTCCCTCGCCGCTGAGCGGCACGACGCTCCCCAGCGACGCCGCCTCGATCCACGGCAGCGCGCGCACGCGCTCGAGCAGCGCCGCATACGCGTTGCGAACGGCCGCCGCGTCATTGCGCGGCGCGAGCGCGAGCTCCGCGGCGAGCACGCCGCGCGTGTCGAAGCCGAGCGCCACGCGGCCGAGGTTGGACAGCGTCACCGCGAACAACGCGGAGACCACCAGTAGCACCACCGACACCGCCACCTGCACCGCCACGAGCACGCTCGTCACGCGATGCGTCCCGCGATCGGTCGTCCCCGCCCGCCCGCGCAGCACGCGCTGCACGCGCGGCTCCGACGCCGTCAGCATCGGCACGATCGCGCAGGCCAGGCCCGCCACAAGCGCCAGCACCAGCGTCAACCCCGCCGTCGCCGGCGTGATCGCGATCGCGGAGAGCGGCGCGAAGCGACCGCGGAGGAAGCCGAGTGCGAACGACGCGAGTGCGAGTCCGGCCAGCGCGCCGCATAGCGCGAGCAGCACCGACTCGAACGCCAGCTGGCGCGCCACGCTCCGCTGTCCGCCGCCGAGCATCGCGCGCACCGCGATCTCCCGCGCGCGCCCGATGGTCCGGCCGACGAAGAGGTTCGCGACGTTCGCGCAGATCAAAAACAGCGCGCCGAATCCGACGATCGACAGCACCGCCGCGATCGGCCTCGCCGCCCTGCGCGCCGACGGCGCGAGCGCCGCGCGCGAGAGCGGCATCACCGCCACGCCGCGGCCGTCGTTCGTGTCGGGATACGCTTTCGCCAGCCGCGCCGCGAGCGCGGACAGCTCGGCCTGCACCGCGTCCGCCGACACGCCCGGCCGCGGCTGCGCGACCGCGTACACGCCGGACCAGCTGCGCTTCTCGAGCAGATTGTCCGACGCGATCATGAGCTGCGGCTGCATCATCATCGGCACGAAGAGATCGGCCGGCTCCACCGCGATCGTGCCGCGAAACGACGGGGCGGCGATGCCGATGACGCGGAAGGCGCGGCCGTTGATGCCGATGTCTTCGCCGATCGCGTTCCGTCCGCCGAAGCGGCTGCGCCAGAACGCGTCCGTCAGCACGACTACCGGCGCGGCGTTCGGCACGCGATCCTCGTCCGCCGCGAAGAAACGGCCCTGCGCCGGCGTCACGCCGAGCGCTTCGAAGTACCCCGCCGACGCGAGCACCGCGCGCACGCGCACTGCCTCATCGCCCAGCCGCGCATACGCCGGCAGCGACTTCCACGCCGCGAGCCGCGCGAGCGTGCGGCTCTGCTCCCGAAAGTCGACGACGTCGCGGTACGAGAGTGGTCCGTTGGATCCGTCGCGTCCCACGACGGCAAGCGCACTCGCGCTGTGCGTCCCCGGCGCCGCGCGGAACAGCAGCGAGTCCACCAGCGCCGCGATCACCAGGTTCAACGCCATGCCGACCGCGAGAATCGCGATCACGACCAGCGAAAACCCGCGATTCCGCGCAACGCTCTGCGTCGCCCACCGAAGCTCATGTCCGATACTCATGCCGCCGCCTCCGCGCAAGCCGAATACCACCGGAGTCCGCTTCTGCAACTGCCTGACGTGACGTCGCTTGCCGCCCACGCCTCCGCCGCGCGCATCGCCGAGGTGTCCGCTTTCGGGAATCGCGTGGACGAAAGCGGTCACCATCTTTTCGCTAACATAGCCGCCCGTGAAAAAAGAGCTGCGCGATCGGCTGGAGACGTTTCTCAAGCCGCTGTATCAGGATCTCGACGGGGCGTCGCGCGTCGCCGAGGTCGAGCGGATTGCGGGGATCGCCCGGCGGTTGTACGCGCCATCGACGCCGGACGATTCGCGCGCGTTCGAGCTGCTCCTGTCGTTCCACCGCCTCGGCCGCTGGCTCGACAAGGTCGGCAACCTCTCCCGCACGCTCCTCGGCGTGAAAGGTCTCGACGAAGCGGAACTGCGCCGCACCGCCGCGTCCATTCGCCGCCTCGACGATCCGCGCACCGACGCCGAGCGCGCCGTCGCCGCGGCGGTGCTCCTCGACTCCGCCGGCGTCCGCGGCCTCACCGAACATTTCGCCAGCGCACGCCGCGAAGGCAACTCGCTGATGGACGTCCTCCGCGCCGCGCTCTCCGACGTCGCCGTCCCCGACTGGCTCCCCCCGCGCGCCGAGGAGTGGCTGCACTCCCGGCGCGAGGCACGCCGCGCGGTCTGCAAGCGCCTGCTCGAAGAGCTAGCGCTTGACGACCTCGGCTAGCGGTTGCGCGGTCACGCAGTCACGCGGTTCCGCGGCAGGGTGTCATCCCGAGCGTGAGCGAGGGACCCGGGGCTCGGGTGGGGCTGCGATGCATGCGCCTCGCGCTCCGCCCGCACAGGTCCCTCGCTACGCTCGGGATGACACACGCCGCGTGACTGCGTGACCGCGTGACCCTCATCTGACAACGCTACGGAGAAAACCATCGAGCAGCTTGTAGAAAATCTCCGGCTGCTCGACCCACGGAAAGTGTCCCGCCTTTTCGATCAGCTCCAGGCGCGAGCCGGCGAGCGCTTCGTGCACTTCCTGCGCGCTCTGCAGCGGATCGTGCGTGCCGTGGATCACGAGCACCGGCACGTTCACGCGCTTCAATCCGGGACGGAGGTCGAAGCTGCCGGTGATCTGTCCGACGATCGGCCAGAACGCGGCGTCGTTGAACGAATCCTCGTGCAGCGCGTCCATGAATGCCTGCGCCTTCGCGCGGTCGTAGAAATACGGCGGCGTGCGCGCGCGCGTGATGTCGAGGATCGCGCGCCTGTGATCCGTGGCGAGGCGTCCGTACGCCTCCTTCACCTTCGCGCTGTCCTCTGCCGTCATACGCGCCGTGTGCGTCGCCGCGAAGCCCGCGACGGTCGCGAGCGTCGGCCCGCCCGCATCGACGAGCGCCAGCGCGCGCACGCGATCGGGATGCTCGGACGCATAGAGCATCGACAGAATCCCGCCCCATGAATGCCCGAGGAGAGTCAGCTTTTCCTGCTTCAGCGCGCGGCGCAGCGCCTCGACGTCCGCGACGAGGCGCTTGTGATCGAGCGTCGTCGCGTCCAGCACGTCCATCCGCGAGCGGCCCGTCCCGCGCTGATCGAGCAGGATGAATTGATACCGCCCCTTGAGCCGCTCCGCGATCGGACGCAGATACTCCGACGAAAACCCCGGGCCGCCGGAGAGCATGACGACGGGACGGCCTTTGCCGATGATGTCGTAGTGGAGCGTGACGCCATCGTCGGTTTTCAGAGTTGCGGCGGTGGAAGTGAAGGCCATGAGAACACAGAACGCAGAGCGCAGAACGGAGAACGAAGAAAGGCGCATAATTTTCTGAATTCTATGCCCGACTATCTTCCCATCCGCTGCCCCTACTGCGGCGAGCCCGCGGAGCTCGACGTCGAAGACACCGGCTGGAGCCGCCAGTCCTACGTGCAGGATTGCCCCGTGTGCTGCCAGCCGTGGCAGATCGATCTGACGCGCGACGCTGACGGCGACTGGTCCGCGAGCGTGCGGACTTCGGACGAGTGATGTGATCCGGAGAGGACGCGCATGTCCGCGAACGAGTCCATGAATCGCGATCCTGGAAGCGCTTTGTCTCACAGCGCGCGTGGCACGAGGCCCGAAAAGAACGCGCCCATGCGCATCGGCTCGCTGGTCCTCGGCGTCCTCCTCGCCCTTCCTCTCGCCGCCCAATCCGTCCGTGAAGTCACGACCGTCGAAGTCGTGGAAGTTCCGGTGTACGTGACCGACGGCGGGAAGCCGGTCACCGGTCTCACGCGCGAGCACTTCCGCCTCTTCGTCAACGGCAAACCGCAGAGCATCGACTATTTCGACGCCGTCGATTTCGCCGGACTCTCCGCGGACGAGGCGCAGAACCCGAAGCAGCGCCGCCTCTACTTCCTCCTGTTCGATCTCACCTCCCAGCCGTTCGCGATGGTGCGCGCGCGCAGGGCCGTCGATGAGTTCGTGCAGCAGGCCGGCCCGGCCGACGCCTTCGCCGTCGGAACGATCGGCCAGCGCGGACTCAGCGTCGTCGTCCCCTTCACGCGCGATCGCGACGCCATCCGCCACGCGGTCCGCGCTCTCAACGCGGAAACGCGCGATCCGCTGCGCCTCGCCGCATATTCGCCGAGCCAGCAGGTGATGGAACGATCGCGCTGGGATACCGACGCCGATCCGATCCTCGACAGCCAGCTGACCGACATGATGAAGGGCCTCGGCGAACAGCCGGTGATCCGCGCCGTGCACGATACGGTCGGATTGCTCGACGGACTCGCGCGCCAGCTCGCGCCGCTCGAGGGGCACAAGCATGTCGTCCTTCTCAGCAGCGGCTTCGACACCACCGTCATCCTCCGCAACCCGCTGGCGAAGCCGCTCGCGGATGTGACCCAGGCACCCATGGTTGACATGACGAGCGCGATCACGGAGAAGATGGTGCTCACGAAAGCGGGTGCGCCGGACGTCAGTCCCGGCCTTTTCAAGGCGCTCGAACAGATGAACGCGCGCTACGCCGGCGCATCAGTGTTCCTCGACGCCATCGACATCGCGGGGCTACGCGCGACGTGGGGCGCCGGCGACAGCGACGCGCTGCGTCTGCTCGCGCGCACCGGACAGGTCGTCGCGAATCGCAACAACCTCGGCGAAGCGATCCGCTACCTCAGCGACACGCAGCGGATGGTGTACGTCCTCGGGTTTCACGCGCGGGACCCGCGGAAGCAGAACGGCGTTCGCGTCGAGCTGGTGAACGTCCCCGGCAGCCCGACGGTCACGCACCGCCGGTCGTTCTCGTCCACGGCTCCGGAGTCCGCGTCGTCGCTTCTCCTCGCGGACATCGTCGCGAACGACATCCCTCAGAACGGCCTCACCGTCGCCGCAACTGTCGACGCGACGAAGCCACGCTCCGCCACGCTCTCGATCGCGATTCCGGGCCGTGAGCTGCTCGCACTCGGCGGAGATCACGTCAGCGCGCAGGCGCTGCTCTACATTTTCTCCGGCACGCGGGCGGTCGCGTTTCAGGGAAAGGAAATCGAGATTGACCCGAAGCGCGCGGCCCATCTCGAGGAGCTCCAGTTCGGAGTCCGCCAGACCTTCGATCTCGAGCCCGGCACCTACACGGCGAAGGTGCTGGTCCGCGTGATCGGCGCCGAAGCCCGCGGTTTCGCACGGACGGAGTTCACGGTCAGGGACTGACGCCCTCGACGACGATCATGTTCGAGCGCGCGCAGTGCTCGCGCACTTTCTTCGCCTCGCCATACTCCGGTGACGCGCGCCACGCTTTCGCCTGCTCGAACGAGTCGAACTCGAGAACGACCAGCCGGCGCGGCGTCCAGTCGCCGTCCAGCACCTCGCTGCGGCCTCCGCGGACGAGATACCGCCCGCCATGCGCCGCGATCGAGGCCGACGCGAGCCGCTTGTACTCCTCGTAGGGACCGGGATCGAACACCTCGATATCGACGATGATCAGCGCAGCCATACAAATCCCCCTGGATCGTTCACAGATCTGACAAGACTTCGAACGCGCGGCAGTTTACCGTTCGCGGGATAAGGAGACACTGCATGAAACGACTGGCACTGGTTCTCATCGTCCTCTTCACCGCGACCTCCCTCCTCGCCGGAAACGGCAAGTCGTGTGACACGAAGCACGCGAAAAGCGTCGAGCTCACCGGCACCCTCGCCCGCACCGGCGACGGCGACGACGCCAAAACCGTTTTCCGCGTCGCCGACACCGGCGCGAGCTACACGGTCTGCGAGAAGACCAAACGCTCCGTCCTCGACCTCAGCAGCGAGCCGAACGCCAACCTCCGCATCAAAGGCAAAGTCGTCTCCTGCGGCGACGGCGGCGGCGAAGAGCTCGTGATCGAGTCGGCGAAGAAGATCTGATCCCGTTCGCGGAGCGGCATAGCTCGTTGCCGCTCCGCCACATGCTGGCGTCTACTTCCCGCAATCCGGTATTTGAGTTACGGTTGCCTGGTGCCGCCGCGTGCTTACATCGAAACAACGATCGTCAGCTATCTGACGTCGCGTCCGAGTGGCGAGCCTCTGTCGAGAGAGCATCAGCAACTCACACGAAGATGGTGGGAACAGCGGCGACAGCGATTCGAGCTGTATGTCTCCGAGATCGTGCTCGATGAGGCGGCGCGCGGTGATCCATCAGCCGCCGAGTCGAGGCGTCTCGTCATCGAGACACTCCCGATCCTTCGTGTGAACGAGCCGGCAAGGCAACTGGCCGCGGCGATTCTGGCGTCCGCCGCTCTTCCCATCGCGACGGTCAACGCGATGGACTTCCTGCTCACCTGGAACTGCACACATATTGCGAATGGAATCGTCCTGCGCACCGTCGGCGCAGTGAGTCGTGAAATGGGTTTCGAGCCTCCGATCGTTTGTACCCCTGAAGAGCTCATGGAGGGATGACATGTCCGAAGATCCGATCGTCGCTGAAACACGAGCGCTTCGCGAGGAACTGATGGACGAGGTCGGGAACGACCTCGACACGTTGTTCGAATATCTGAAGGAACGGGAAAAGCTGCATTCGGATCGGCTCGTGAGCTTCCCTCCGCGAAGACCCTTCGTCGTTCGCTAAAATCGCGCGTCATGCGCGGACTCGTTTTCCTCACGCTTTTCTTCCCCGCCCTCCTCGCCACCGCCCGGCCCGGGGCGGTGTTGCCGGAGCGGGCGCGCGTCGACGCGGTCAACGCGGTGTTGAAAGACCGGCTCGACAACCTGATGCCGGCGCTGATGCGCGAGACGGGCATCGACCTCTGGCTCATCATCAACCGCGAATATGCCGAGGATCCGGTGTATCTCACGCTGGTGCCGGAGCCGGTGTTCTCGGCGCGAAGGTTGTCGATGCTCATCCTCCACGACCGCGGGGAAAAGGGACTCGAGCGGATCACGGTCAACCGCTATCCGATCGCGGGGTATTACGAAGCCGCGTGGGAAGGCGGGAACATCGACGAGCAGTGGAAGCGGCTCAACGCAATCCTGCGCGAGCGGAATCCGAAGAAGATCGGGATCAACTTCAGCCGCGACTGGGCATTCGGCGACGGACTGACGCACGGACTGCACGAGCGCCTCGTCGCCTCGCTCGATCCCGAGCTGCGCGGACGCCTCGTCAGCGCCCAGGATCTCGCGATCCGCTGGCTCGAGACGCGCACCGCGGCCGAGCTCGAGACGTATCCGAGCATCGTCGCGCTCGCGCGCTCCGTCGTGGCCGAGGCGTTCTCCGAGAAGGTGATCACGCCCGGCGTCACCACCACCGACGACGTCGCGTGGTACATCCGCCAGCGATACGCCGACCTCGGCCTGCCGATCTGGTTCATGCCCTACGTCAATCTCCAGCGACCCGGCGTCGCGTGCGCGTCCGAGACGGCATTCTGCGGCATCTCCGGCGTCATCAAACGCGGCGACGTCCTGCACACGGACGTGGGCATTACGTATCTCCGCCTCAACACCGATACGCAGGAAATGGGATACGTCCTTCGCGCGGGCGAGACCGACGTCCCGGACGGACTGCGGCGCGCGCTCGCGACGGGCAATCGCTGGCAGGACCTGCTCACGCGCGAGTTCGTGAGCGGCCGCGCCGGCAACGAGATCCTCGCCGCCGCGCGTGCCGGCGCGCAGAAGGAGAACATCGCCGCGAGCATCTACACGCATCCTCTCGGCTTCTTCGGCCACGCGCCCGGCACGATCGTCGGGTTCTGGGACAACCAGGGGCCGACGCCGATCATCGGCGACTGGAAGCTGCGGCCGAGCACCGCGTACGCGATCGAAGGGAACGTGAAGGTCGCCGTGCCGGAGTGGAACGATCATCTGGTGCAGATCAAGCTCGAACAGTCCGCGGTGTTCGACGGAAAGAAAGTGACGTATCTCGCGGGACGGCAGACGGCGTGGCATATCGTGCACTGATGGATCCGCGCGCGCGCAGCGGCAAGCTCGAGGAGACGCCGTACGCGGCGATTCTGCTGTCGCTCGCCGCCGGCGAAACGAGCGCTGTGCTCGAGCTGCGCCGCAATCAGCTGCAGAAGACGATCGTTTTCGACGCCGGCTCGCCGGTCGACTGCCGCTCGAACATCGCCACGGAGATGCTCAGCCGCTTCCTCGTCAGCACCGGCAAACTAAAGGCGGCTGACGAGAACAGCGCGCTGTCGGAGTCGTACGCGCGCGGCGTGCCGGTCGGCGAGATCCTGATCGAGCGCAAGCTGCTCACGCCCACCGGGCTCTATCGCGCGCTGCAGCAGAACCTCGGCCGCAAGCTGCTCGAGCCCTTCAGCTGGACCAGCGGCACGTGGTCGATCTCGCTCGACGTGCCGCCGAGCAGCTCCGTGCTGCGCGTCAAAGTACCGCAGCTGATCCTCACCGGCATTCAGAAAGTCGAGCCGCAGGAGCACGCCGACGCCGCGGTCGCGAGCGCGCGCGGCGCGTACCTCTCGCTCGCCGAACGTCCCCCCTTCGCACTCGACGAGGTCCGGCTCACTCCGAGCCAGCAGAAAGTCGTCGACGCCGCGCGCCGCGCCGCGACGCTCGACGAGCTGCGCGCGTCGGGCATCGACGGCGACGACCTGAATCGCATCCTCTACGCGCTGCTCCTCCTCGGCGTCATCGAGACCACCGACGCACCGGTGCGCGAGCGACCGAAGGAAACGACGCCCGTCGAGGCCCCGCCGCCTCCGCCGCGCGTCGACGCTGCCGCCGCCGAGGAGGTGATGTCGGCGTATCTGTCGTGGCGAAGGAAAGACGCGTTCGAGCTGCTCGACATCGCGGAAGACGCGGGACCGGTCGCGATCGTGAAGGCGTACCTCGCGATGTCGGAGCGCTTTCTGCCGTCGCGCTTCGACGAGCGCGCGCCCGACGGCTTGCGCGAGAAGGCGCAGGACGTGTTTCTCGCGGTGGCACGGGCGTACGCGGAGCTCGCCGATCCGACGCGGCGCGACACGCTGATCCGCAAGCGTCAGCGGCTGCGCGAAGAAGCCGCGGCGACGGCGGAAGCCGGGCTCTCCGCGCTCATCGATCCTGAGGTGCTGTGGAAAAGCGGACGCACCCTCGCTGCGGCCGGCAAACTGCGCGAGGCGCTGTCATCGTTCGAGCTCGCCGCCGAATGCGACGCGCAGAACGGCACGTACGCCGCCGAAGCCGCATGGTGCCGCTACCGCCTCGGCAACTCGCCCGCGATGACCGCGATCAAGTTGATCAAGAACGCCATCCGCATCGACCCGACGTCCGGCGTCGCGCACCTCTACGCCGGCCAGGTGCAGGCCGCGCTCGGCAAGCGCCTCGAAGCCGAGGCGTATCTCGACCGCGCGGCGAAGCTGCTGCCCGGCGACCCGCGTCCCGCCGAGGCGATGAAGCTGCTGCGCGTGCTGGATCGCTAGATCCCCGCGGCCATGCGATCGGCGAGTGCGGCGAGCGCGCGGCTGAAGCCATCGGCGACGCTCGCGCTCTCCAGCGAGGCGATGTCGATCGAGATCCGTTCGTGATGCGCGACGTCGGGCTTGCCGGTCTCGCGCACGATCCAGCGCGCGTCGAGCACCACCACGCTCTCCGGACCCGCGGCGAAATCCTCGACGACGACGTCGATCGCGCGCATCGTGAGCGGCTTCGCCTGTCCCGGCAGAATGACCATCCCTTCCGGCAGGCGCGCGGCCAGGTCGAATGCCAGCGTGTGCAGCACGGCCGGCTCGAGCGCGGCGGACCACTGCTGCGTGCTACGCACGTCGAGCTGGTGGTCGGCCTTGCGCACGACGATGTCGCGGCGATCGAAGCCCGGCGGCAGTTCGAGTCCGTCGATCCCGACCGGCAGTCCGCTCGCGGTCACAACCGTTCCCGGAATCCGCTCGAGCGAATAGAACGAGTTTTTCGTGCGCGAAAAGAATCCGCAGCCGACGACGACGAGCAGCAGCAATGGGAGCGTTCGGCGCATCACTTCGGCCTCCCCTTCAGCAGCGAATCCGGATTCTCCTCGAGGTACGACGCCAGCGCGCGCACCGCCTCCGCCGCGCGCGTCAGCTCTTTGATCAACTCGCCGAGGTCGTAGTTCTGCCGCGCGCTGCTTCCCATCAGTTGCTCCGCCCGTTTCGCCGCCGCCTCGGCAGCAGCCGCCGAATTACGCAGGCTGTCGACGATCGGTCCGACGTTCTCCGCTGCCGTTGCCGCGGTCTTCTCCACCGACGTCGCGGTCCTGCGCAGACTGTTCGCGATCGGTCCGACGTTCTTCTCGACTTCAGCGAGCGACGAATCGAGGCTGCGCAGACTCCGGTCGAGCGCCGGATCGTTGACGAGCGTGTTCAGCCGCTGCGACGTGCTGCGCAGATTCCCCGCGATCTCCTCGATCGGCAGCGCGCGGATGCGGTTCGCGATGTCGCCGACCGCGGCGAGCGCGCCTTCGACTCCGCTGCCCGCTGACGCCGCCGGAATGATCGGCGGATCGTTCTCGACCACGAGGCGCCCGGTGTTCGGCTTCGCGATCGTCTCCAGCGACACGCCGCTCGCTCCCGGCAGCACGAGGCTCGTCGCCAGCGTCGCGCGCATTCCCTTTCGCACGAGATTCTGCAGCGCGTCGTTCATCGTGCTGCGCAGTTCCTCGCGCGTCGTCGTGGGGCCGACCTGCAGCTCGAGGAGGCGCGGATCGATCTCCAGCGTCACCGGCGTCTGCAGACTCGCGCTCGACGCGATGTAGCGCAGCCGCACCTCGCGCACGCGTCCCACCTGCACGCCCTTCATCCGCACCGGCGTCCCCGGCGCGAGTCCGCCCACCGGCCCCGCGAAGAACGTGAGGTACGTGAGGTGCGGTCCGTCCGCCGCCGCGATCGCGGCCGCGCGCGAGTCGTAAAGCTGGAAGTGCGTGCCTTCCCCCATCGGCGGACCGGCGAGGATCTCGGGTGTATAGAACGAGATCGGCGAAGCGATGAGCGACGACAGCGACGTGTCACCCATCGACAACCCGCCGCCGGAGAATGTGAGATTGAGTCCGCCGCCGCGCCAGAAGCGCGTGCTCTGCCGCACCTGCTCGGCGAAGCGCGACACGACGAAGGCGTGGATCGTCGTCACGCCATGCTTGTTGTCGTACTCCGCGCCGAGGATGCGGCCGACGCGCATGCCCTGAAACTGCACCGGCGAGCCGATGGCGATCGAGCCGAGGCCATGCGCTTCGAGGATGAACGTCTTCCCCGCCTCGGGTGCGGAGAGAATCGGCGCGTACTCCTGCCCCGCGAACTCGCGCGTATCCTCCCCTTCGCCCGGCGCGATGCCGACGTACGTGCCCGACAGCAGCCCGCCGAGGCCGCCGCCCTCGAGCCCCGGCTCCACGATCCAGAACCGCGTGCCCTTGCGCAGCGCGTGATCCATCGACGAGTCCATCGAAATGCGCACGACCACTTCGCCGAGGTCCTTGTCGATGGTGATCTTCTGTACCGTCCCGACCTTCGCGCCGCGGAATCGCACCGGGCTGTAGCGATCGAGCCCGCGCGCCTCGGCGAAACGGACGGTGATGTCGCCGCCGCCGAATCCGTAGCGCACGATCAGCCAGCCCACGAAAAAGATCGCGATCGCCGGCAGGATCCAGATCCACGGATTCCACTTCGCGATCTCGACTCTGGCTTCTTTGGTTTCGGCGTCTTCGTTCATCTCGCCTCTCCCGCGGTCTTCCACATCAGCCGCGGCTCGAACATCCGAACGGCCAGCATCATCAGCGTGATCAGCATGAATAGCGGCGTCGCGCCCGGACCCGCGACGATGTCGTCGATGCCGCGGAAGTCGACGATCGGCGCCGCGATCGCGCCGATGAACGGGATGATCATCGGCCAGCGCACGAGCCGGTGCAGCACGCGATAGACGCGCGTGCGCAGCACCAGGCCGCGGGAGTTGGGAAAGCGGACGCGCGCGAGCAGCCAGAGCATCCCCGCGACCTCGGAGATCGGGATCACCATGCCCGCGATGAGCACGACCACGCCGAACTGCCAGTACCCGCGATCGGCGAGCATCTGCACGGTGCCGAGAACCGTGTGCTCCAGGACGGCGGTCAGCTGATCGTTCACGAGGATCGCCGCCGAGTACGCGGGCAGACAAAGCGGGACCGCCGCCGCGACCGCGGCCAGCGTCGGCGCGAAGCGGCGCGTCACGTTGCGGTCGAGCGTCGCGCTGCAGCGCGGACAGGGATCGCCGGCGCGCCGGTTCGGCACCGCCATCTCACATTCGCCGCACGACGCCACCCGCTCGCCGGGCGATACCTCGAGATCCGGCAGGATCGCGCTCCACACGCGGCGGCGGTCGAGCGTCCGATCGCCGACCGCCGCGAGGATGGCGACGGCGAGATAGAACCACGCGCCGGCGCGGATCACGACGTCCGCCGGAATCGCCGCGCGCAGATACGCGATCGCGCCGCCGATCACGACGACGTCGGTCATGCTCCAGATCCGCAGCTCTTCGCTCCAGCGGAACAGCGGCCCGCGATGTGGGATGTGCCAGCCGAAGCGGATCGATCCAAGGACGACCGTCAGCAGCAGCGCGCGGATCGTGGGAAACAGAAACGCGAAAAAGAGAAAGCCGACCGCAAACGGAAACCACACCTCGTGATAGATCGCCGGCACGCTGCTCACCAGACGGCTCTCCTCGAACACGAGGTTCTTGATGCTCGACGACATCAGCGGCAGGAAGATCGCCGGCGGCAGCAGCAGGAACGTCGCCGCCGCGCAGGCCAGCGTGACGTCGAGCCTCTTTCCGACGTGCCGGTCGAGCACCCGCCCGCAGCGATGGCACGCGGCGATGCCCCGCGGCGGAAGAGGCGGCACTCGTTGCGTGCCCCCGCAGTCGGCACAGGTTAGCGTCACTCGAGGCCGCTGCGTTGCAAGACAGGTTCCCGCGTGCAGAATGGCGGCATGAACAGCGCGCCGATCGAGAGCGTCCCCACCGCCATTACGGCATTCGTCGGAGACAACCACCACGTCGTCGACGACGCCGTCCGCGACTTCGTCGATCACGGCGGAACGCAGCAGGTGACTCTTTCGACGCTCGAAGCGCTCGCGGACGTCGATCTCTTCAACCTTCTCTGCGTGTTGCCGGATACGAGTGCCGGTGATGTCTCGCCCGAGACCTGGCAGGCGGCGTTGCGGGTCTGCGTGGAGCGGCGCGCGATGCTGATCGTCGATCCGCCGGCCGCATGGACCGACGCGGCGACGGCGGCGGCATCGGTCGGCGATCTCGGACTCACGGGCGACGACGCGCGCAACGCCGCGCTCTACTTCCCGCGCGCCACCGATCGCGTCGCGTGCGGCGCGATCGCGGGCGTCATCGCGCGGACCGACGCGACGCGCGGCGTCTGGAAAGCGCCGGCCGGAGGCGAGGCGACACTCGGCTTCGAGCTGCAGTATCCGCTCACGAACGACGACAGCGGCCGCCTGAACGTCGCCGGCATCAACAGCCTCCGCCTGTTCCCCGTCTACGGCAGCGTGATCTGGGGCGCGCGCACGATGCGCGGCGCCGACGCATTCGCCGACGACTACAAGTACATCCCCGTCCGCCGCCTCGCGCTGAACATCGAAGAGTCGGTGAGCCGCGGACTGCCGTGGACGATCTGGCAACCGAACGATGTGCAGCTCTGGTCGCAAATCCGCCAGTCCGTCGAAACGTTCCTGACGGACCTCTGGCGCCAGGGCGCCTTCGCGGGCGCGAAGCCGAGCGAGGCGTTCTTCGTGAAGTGCGATGAAACCACGATGACGGCCGCGGACATCGAGCAGGGCATCGTCAACGTGACGATCGGATTCGCACCGGCGCAGCCGGCGGAGTTCGTCATCCTCTACATCCAGCTGATGGCAGCCGCGCCCTAGCCGCCGCTCAGCGCCGGCAGAATCACGATCTCCGCGCCGTCGCGAACCGCGGTGCCGAAGCCGCCGGTGTAGCGCACGCTCTCGCCGTCGACGAAGATGTTGATGTGCGGCCGCACTTCGTTGCGCTCCGTCACGACGCGATCGCGAAACGACGGATACTCCGCCCACAGCAGCGACAGCGCGTCCGCGAGCGAGCTCGCGCGTCCGTCGACACGCACCTCGCCGCGATTGCCGGCCAGCTCGCGCAGCGGTCCCGAGATCACGAACGTCAGCGCCATCCAACCACCGCCGGCTTCTTCCATCCAACCACCGCCGTCTTCACCGCCACGACCGGCGGCAGCCCGTCCGCGAGCTCCGTCCACGTCTCGCCTTCATTCGCGGAGCCGAACAGCTTTCCGTTGCGCGTGCCGAAGTAGACGCCGACCGGGTCGAGCGCATCGACCGCGAGCGCGTCGCGGAGAATGGTCTCGAACGCATTCGTCTGCGGCAGGCCGTTCGTCAGCGCCTCCCAGCGCGCGCCCGCGTCGCGCGTGCGATACACGCGCAGCTTGCCCTCCGGCGTGCAGCGGAACTCGTCCGACTCCAGCGGCACGATCCACGCGCTGTCGGCGTCGCGCGGATGGATCGCGACCGGGAAGCCGAAGTCGGACGGCACTCCGTTCGCGATGTCGGTCCAGCTCTCGCCGCGGTCGTCGCTGCGATAGAGGCCCCAGTGGTTCTGCAGGAACATCCGCGACGGGTCGTGCTGCGACTGCGCGACCTTGTGCACGCACTGCCCGAATTCCGGATACTTGTCGGGCAGGAACTGTGCGCGGACGCCCTGATTCGACGGACGCCACGTCGCGCCGCCGTCTTCCGACGCGTACATGCCGGCGGTCGACACGGCGATGCGGATGCGATTCGCATCCTCCGGATCGAGCAGGATCGTGTGCAGGCACAGCCCGCCGCCGCCCGGCTCCCATCGCGCGCGCTGCGGATGGTTCCAGAGTCCTTCCGTGAGCGACCACGTTTCGCCCGCGTCGCGCGAGACGAAGAGCGCCGCCGGCTCGACGCCGCAGTACAGGGTCTCCGGCTCCGCCTCGCGTCCCGGCATGATCTGCCACACGCGCGCGAGCGCCGCCTCGGTCCCCTCGGGGAACTTGACGTTGGCCTGCTCGGGATTCGTCCACGTGCGCCCAAAGTCGTCGCTCGACCGCAGCAGCGCGCCCCAGTGCATGCTCGCCGGTCCCGCCCAGATCCGCTGCCGCCCCGCGCGTCCGTCGTACGCGAGCGCGTAGACCGCGCTGCCCGCGAAATACGGCCCGCCCATTTCCCACGTGCCTCGCGCCGCATCGGCGCGAAAGACGAACGCGCCCTTCATCGTACCGACGAGCACGAGCACGTCGCCGGGCCGGGGTGAAGTGATGTGACGCGTTTCAGGCATGCAGAGCGCCTCCCGGTTTCAGTCTATCGCGCGCCGCAACGACCGCGGCGAGCAGTTCCTCACGAATCGCCTGCGCGTCGTCGCTCGCCTCGCGGCTCGTGCGCCACGAATGAAACGCGAGCTCCGTCGCCAGCGAGTGGAACCTCCGGCGCGCCACCCACGCGCCATATCCGCCGCGGAACAGCGCGTGCGTGCAGGCTCCCACGCGCATCCGCACCGACGACAGCCCGGCGATGTCGTCGGGATGGAGCACGCCGTCGAGGTGCGCACGAATGAGCCGCGCCTCGCGGCGCAGCGAGAAGATCGCGATGAGCACCACCGCGATCGCCGCGGGCATCATGATGACGACGTACGCGCCGAAGAACACCACGCCCATGCGCGCGGTGAGGTTCCAGATCGCGTGCAGACCGATCGCCGCCGCGAGCCCGAGCAGCGGCGCGAGCGTCTTCACGGCTTTCCGATTGCTCTCGCGCGCGATCCCGAACCCGATGCCGGTCATGCTCGTGTACAGCGGATGCGCGAACGGCGCGAGCAGCCCGCGCAGAAAAAACACCGCCGACGCATCGCCCGCGACGGCCGCTTTCCCGTAGTACTGAATGTTCTCCGTCATCGCGAACCCGAGGCCGATCATGCCGGCGTAGAGGATCCCGTCAGTCACGTTGTCGAACTCGTCGCGCCGCCAGACGAACAGGAGCAGCAGCGCCGCTCCCTTCGCGAGCTCCTCCACGATCGGCACCGTCAGCACGTCGCCGATCTCCGCGCCGAGGATCGCCTCGTTGATCGAGTTGAACAGCAGCGCGAAGAACACCGCGATCGACGCGCCCCACAAAAAAGCGATCGCCAGCAGCCACGGCGGCTCGTCCTCGAAGCGGTCCACCCAGAGCGCGAACGCGACATAGAACGGCACCGGCACCGCCGCCATCAGCAGTCCCGTCAGAAACCCCGCCCATCCCGTCTCCAGCCCGATCGCCGCGAGCGACAACGGTCCGAGCAAGCCTGCCGCGACGAGGACGAACCCCGCGACGATCCAGCGCGAGCGCGCGGTCCGGATCACCGGACCTCCGCCCGGAGCACGACCGACAGGTCGAGCTCCGCCCAGTCGAGCTCCTGCTCGATTTTCTGGAACGCGGCATCGCCGATCGTGCCGTCGGCGCGCATTGCGTTCAGCCGCTGCCGCTCGGCGGCCGTCGCGGTGCGCACCACTTCCGCGTCCGACTCGAGTGCGCGCGACAGCCCCGTCGCCTCGGCGCTCTCCGCGCTCGCAGGATCGTCCGCGAGCTCCGCGTCCGCGCGGCGCAGCAGCACTTCGTAGCGGCGCCGCACGAGATCCGCCGTCTCCGCGCCGGGGCATTCCTCGATCGCCTCGAGCGCCGCGCGCAGCGTCTCCACGCGCGCGAGGCGCACTTCGCGCTCGACCTCGCCGTCGTCCTCCAGCCGCAGAAGGTTCAGCAGCGGACGCAGCGTCATGCCCTGCAGCACGAGCGTGCCGAGGACGACCCCGAATGCGGTCACGAGAATCAGATCGCGATGCGGAAACCGCACCGGCAGCGCGAGCGCCGCCGCAAGCGTCACCGTCCCGCGCATGCCGCACCAGCCGACGAGCATCGCCGCGCGCGCCGAGAGGCCGGCGCCCTTGGTCGCGGCGATCATGACCCACGCGAGGCGCGCGAGGATCGCCGCCGCGCACACCGCCGCCGCCACCCACGCGTATTCGATCCGCGCCGCGCGCTCGAGCCGCGTCACGATCTGCCGCAGCTGCAACCCAACGAGGATGAACGCGAGCACGTTCAGCACGAACACCGCGACTTCCCACACGGCATACGACGGGAGCCGCATGCGCGCGGGAATCACCTCGGCCGCGCGGCGTGAAACCGCCATCGCGAAGACCACCATCGTCAGGATGCCCGAGAGATGCAGCCGCTCCGCGAGCATCCACACCGCGAACGTGCCGCAGAACTGGACGATGACCGCCGTCGCGACGTCGTTGATGTGCGCGGTCGACGCCATCATCACGCGCGCGAGCACGAGGCCGAGGATCACGCTGCCGATCGTCACGAACAGCACGAGCGGCACGACCCTCCAGCCGGAGACGAAGCCCGTGACCGCCGCGCCGACCGCGACGCGATAGACGAGCAGCGCGCTCGCGTCGTTGAAGAGACTCTCCCCTTCGAGAATCACCAGCAGCCGGTGCGGCGGCCGCAGCTGCTTCAGCACAGTCGTCGCTGCTGCGGCATCGGGAGGCGCGACGATCGCGCCGAGCGCGATCGCCGCCGCCCACGGCATGTCCGGAACGAGCGCCCGCGCGACGAGAGCCACCACCGCGATGGTCAGCGCCACCGCGCCGAGGGCGAGACTCGTGACCGGACGCCAGTTCGCGCGCAGATCGCGCGGCGACGCATCGAACGCCGCGTCGAGCAGCACCGGCGCCACGAACAGCGCCAGCGCCAGCTCCGGATCGAGCATGACCGTGGGCACTCGCGGCACGAGCGCCAACCCCGCGCCCGCGACTGCCACGAGCGCCGGATACGGCGTCGAAATCCGCCGCGCAATCGCCGCGAGTGCCGCTCCGCCGAGGAGGAGGGCGATGACGATCTCGAACACTTGCATCGCGTCGGTGAATCATCGCACGCCAGGGCGTGCGATGATTCGTTCGGCGCGGTGGGGTCAGGTTACTCGATGCACTTCAGCGACGCGGCAGTGAACGTCGCCGTGACGTCGTCGGTGCACTCCTTCGCTTTGTCCTCAGGAGTCTTCGGACACTTGCCAAGCGCTTTGACCTTTTGTGCTTCGGCATCGGCGTCGCAGCGTCTTCGCTTCTCGGCCTTCTCGGACGCCGCTCGCTCCGTCTCGGTCACAGCGCACTTCTCTTTCGCTTTCGCTGGCGCGTCGTCGATGCACGTCTGAACTCCGTTGCACGCCGCTTTGATGGCCGCCTCTTCCTTCTCCTCACACTTCGCTTTGCGAACGGCGGCTTCCTTCTCCGCGTCGGCTGCCTGCTTCTTCGCCGCCGCTGCGGCGGCCTGCGCTTTTGCGGTCTCCGCGGCAAGCTCGTTTCGCCGCGCGTGAATGTCCTCGCCGAAACGGAAGCCGATGCCGACATAGAAGTTCGGCCCGTACGTATCCTCGACCAGCTGCGCCGGCTGGAGCACTTCGGCGACCGGCTGCCCTCGCTTGTACGTGCCGATCAGCCGCGACTGCCGATGGAACGCGACGCCGGCCGAGAAGATGACGTTCTCGTTGTACGACATCGAACCTCCACCGAAAACGAATGGCTTCTCGAGGTCATAGCCGAGACCCGCCGTCAGCCCGTAAACGCGCGATTGTCCTCGCTGGCTGCTCGGCAGGAACGTGAACATGACAGTCGGCACGAAGTCGAACTCCTCGCGGTCCGCCTGCTCCTCGATCGTGAATGTCGACGGCTTACCATCATTCTTCGTTTCCTTCGTGTACCAGCGCTCGTCGTTGTCTGGAACGAAGAAAAAGCCATAGCTTGTCCGCCACTCGCCGCGCGGCGTTCCCGCGCGAACGATCGTCCACGTTGGAGCGCCGGCACCACCCGCGCAGCGCGAGATCCTGAACGTGATCGACTCCGACGCTCGAACATTGAAGACTTCGCCGCCGTTCACGCTCTGAGTCGTCTCCGCCTTGAAAGTCTCGCGCAGGCCGCACTTGTCGGGCAGCACGTCTCCGATCGCCTTGATCCCGATCTCGCTCGTAGCCGCCTTCAGGTCATCGGCGAGCTTCTTCTGCAAGTCAGCACATTCAGGAGCGTCAAGACCTTCCGGGCGACTGTCGGCCTCATTCCTTGCGAACGGCGAAACCAGCGGTGGAATCGGAACCTCTTCGATCGTGACGTCGACGCAGTAGGGCTTGAATCTGGGAATGACGTTGATCAGTTCGACGCGGAACGTCGAATCTCCCGGAGCAAGCCGCGTCGTCGTGACCTGATCCACCGGAAAAGACGCCAGATCCAGCGTGAGAGTCTTCGGCTCGACCGCCGCCGCAGACCCCGCCACAAACACCATGAGCAGAAGGATTCCAAGATACCTGCGATTCATACTGGGTCCCTCCCTTACTGCTCGTTAGAAGGACCAGCCCGCCGCTTTCCCTCGAAATTGTTCCGTCACCGAATTGTTGTCCTCAGACACACCGCAGTCCGCGTAGCCTTTCCCCAAAACAAGAGGACCCAAAGCTGATGAGAAGACTGTCCGCACTCCTGTTCATTGCACTCTTCACCTTCACCGCATTCGCCGGCGAAGAATCCACCACCGCCCCGGTCGCGGCCAAACGCTACGGCACATGGGGCGTCGACCTCGAAGGCATGGACCGTTCGGTCAAGCCGGGCGACGACTTCTTCCGTTACGTCAACGGCAAGTGGGCGGCGACGACGCAGATCCCCGCCGACAAGACGAGCTTCGGCGCGTTCGGCATGCTCGGCGATCTCTCCGAGGCCCGCGTGCGCGCGATCCTCGACCGCTGGGCCGTCGACAGGAACCTGAAGGCCGGCAGCGACGAGGCGAAGGTCGCCGCGCTCTATCGCACCTTCCTCGACGACGCGACCGCCGAGAAGCTCGACGCGAAGCCGCTCCAGCCCTACCTCGACGCGATCAAAAAAGCGGAAACGCACGACGACGTCGCGCGTCTGATGGGCCGCTCCTCCTGGGGCCTCGGCCGCTCGTTCGTCGGCGCGTTCATCTCCGACGACGCGAAGAATCCCGAAAAGTACGCGCTCTATCTCTCGCAGTCCGGCATCGGACTCCCCGACCGCGAGTACTACCTCCGCGACAACTTCAAGCCGCAGAAGGAACGCTATCAGCAGTACGTCGCCGACATGCTGCGGCTCGCCGGCTGGGCTGAGCCGGAGCAGAGCGCCGCCGACATCGTCGCGCTCGAGACCAGGATCGCCGAGGCGCAGTGGACGCGCTCCGAGAGCCGCGACCGCGACAAGACCTACAACCCGATGACCTTCGCCGAGCTCGAAAAGTACGCGCCCGGATTCCCGTGGGCCGTCTACTTCAAAGAAAGCGGCCTGGACAAGGCCGATCGCGCGATCGTCCGCCAGAACACCGCCCTTCCGAAAATCGCGAAGATCTTCGCCGACACGCCGGTCGCGACGCTGCAGTCGTGGCAGGCGTTCCATACGACCGAAAACGGCGCGGCGCTGCTGTCGAAGCGTTTCGTCGACGCGCAGTGGGAGTTCCGCTCGAAGTACCTCGGCGGCACGAAGGAACAGCGTCCGCGCTGGAAGCGTGCCGTCGAAGCCGCCGAAGGCTCGATGGGTGAAGCGATCGGCCGCACCTACGTCGCCGAGTACTTCCCGCCGGAGTCGAAGGCGAAGATGGAGAAGCTCGTCGCCGACCTCCGCGCGGCGATGAAGGCGCGCATCAACGGCCTCGAGTGGATGAGTCCCGAGACGAAGACGCGCGCGCAGGAAAAGCTCGCGAAATTCGGCGTCAAGATCGGCTATCCGTCGAAGTGGCGCGATTACTCGAAGCTCGAGATCAAAGAAGGGGACCTCATCGGCAACGCCGAGCGCGCCGGGAAGTTCGAGTGGGCGCACGACGTCAACCGCATCGGCAAAAAGGTCGACGACGACGAGTGGGGCATGACCCCGCAGACCGTCAACGCCTACTACGCGTCGACAAAGAACGAGATCGTCTTCCCGGCCGCGATCCTGCAGCCGCCGTTCTTCGATCCGAACGCCGACCCGGCCGTCAACTACGGCGGCATCGGCGCCGTCATCGGCCACGAGATCACGCACGGCTTCGACGATCAGGGACGCAAGTCCGACGGCGACGGCGTGCTGCGCGACTGGTGGGCCGCCGAGGACGCCGCGAAGTTCGAGGCGCAGGCGGCGAGGCTCGGCGCGCAGTACGAGGGCTTCAAGTTCCCGCAGTTCCCCGACATCCACATCATCCCGAAGATGACGATGGGCGAGAACATCGGCGATCTCGGTGGCATCCTGCTCGGCCTCGAGGCTTACCGGGTCTCGCTCAAGGGCCAGCCCGCGCCCGTCATCGACGGTTTCACCGGCGAGCAGCGCGTGTTCCTCGGCTGGGGTCAGGTGTGGCGCACGATGATGCGCGACGACGCGCTTCGCAATTACATCATGACCAACTCGCACTCCCCCGGCATGGTCCGCGCGTTCGCGCCGCTCCGCAACGTCGACGCCTGGTACGACGCGTTCGGCGTGAAGGAAGGCGACGCGAACTACGTCAAGCCCGAGGATCGCGTCCGCATCTGGTAATTTAGGAGTGCGGTGGCTGAGCCACCGCTTTGGTACGAACGGCCACCCCAAAGGGTGGCCGTTTTCTTTCCATCCCGATGGATTTCGGGGAAAATAGCAACGAGGTCCCTCAGTAGAGATGGAGGCGGCGTGTTCGAACCACTGACCGTACGACGCCATTCAATCCGTCCCCTTGTCGCCGTGACTGTCGTCGCCGGCACGATGGCGGTTTGGTTTGCGATCCAATGGGGTCTCGGTTCGGCACAGAGCCGTTCGCTCCGGAAGCTCACCGACACTGTTGCGGCGCAGCCCTATCGTCCTTTCCGCGCCCGTCTCTCAGGAGCGTCTCATCATCAGCCTGTACGCCGCGTGTTGAGAGGCATGCGAACCCGCGACGATTCTGAAGAGTCGATGCTGGCCGCCCTCACCCAAGCCACCTCTCCTGATCCCTACGTTGCCGGAATCGCGAATCTCCTTCGCGGCGATGCCGATCGATCGGTGGAGTTGCTGAAACGGGCCGCGTCCTCCGGGACGGCAGATGCCTCGAACGATCTCGCCGCGGCGCTGCTCGTCCAGGCCGACAAAACGTCTCGCGTGCTTCCCGCGCTCGACGCTCTGGCTGCCGCAGATCAGGCGCTTCGAATCGACCCTCACCATGCTCCCGCTGCATTCAACCGCTCCCTCGCACTCGAAAAACTCGGTTTGATCGAGGACGCTGCGTCCGCCTGGAATGACTACCGGACCATCGACCCGACACCGTCCTGGGTGGCCGAAGCACGAGTGGCGGCGGCGAATTTGAAACGGCTCCGAGACGACAGCAGCATCGCGAGCTTGCAGAACACCGAAACGACCGCGCTCGATATTAGCGGTGACGTGGAGCAGGCCTGGCAGAGACGGCGCGACGTGCTCGAGGAACGGGGGTGGGAAGTGAACGCGGCGCTGAAGATCGCCACACTCCGCGGCGCCGCAACCGCGATGATTGCACGCCATGACTGGACTCGCGCGCGCACTCTGCTCGACGTCACGGTTTCCGCCGCTCGTCGCTCCAGTGAGCGTTCGCAGCTTCTCATCGCACTCGCCCAGCGAAGCGACGTACTTGCGGCACTCGGCGACAGCGACGCCGCGCGGCGCGATCTCATCGAACTGCATTCTCGAGTTGACGACAATTTCGATCCCTCTTTTGGACACGACCTGCTCGTGGACCAAATCGACCGTGTCGGCAGGGCGCGCCTCCTCGCCGTCGTCCTTCTCGAGCGCGCTCGCACGCATGTGCGTCGCGGCGATCGCGCCGCCGCCCAGGCCGACATGCACACCGGTCTCGAATGGATCGAACAGAACCTTCGCGTGATTGCCGACCCGAAGCTTCAGGCGATGGTGACTGACAGCGCCGGGGAACTATTTCATGAGGCGATTGCCATCGCACTCACGAACGGAGATCGCGAGGAGGCATTCGACTATGCCGAGCGATCGCGCGGCCGGTCGCTTCTCGAGTCATTTCAGCGCAACACGAAAAGCTGGAGCACCGAGCCCCTTCGCCTCGCTGAGATCCGGACATCGCTTGCGCCCGACGCCGCCATCATCGAGTACGCATTCGTTCACGAACGCCTGATCGCGTTCATCGTTACCGCACGCGACCTTCAGGTGATCGAAATCCCGATTCAATCGGACCGGCTGCAGGAAATCGTCCGTTCAGCAGCAGCGGCGGTTCGTAAACAGAACGACTTGCCCGCCCTGGAACGCGCGTGGAGCGTTTTCATCGAGCCGCTCAACGAGGCACTGGCCGGCATCGGGCGGCTCGCGATCGTCCCGGATCGTGCTGTCGCAGCAACACCGTTCGCGGCCCTTCGCGACGCCCGGCGGCAGAGGTTCCTGATCGATGACCGCACGATCACGATTGCTCCGAGCGCGTCGCTTGCGGTCCTCTGCTCGCGCCGCGCGGCAAACGCCCAGGGCGGCATGTTCGTGCTGTCGATCGGCGCAACGGATTTCGATCAGCAACGGTTTCCCGTCGATCGGCTGCAGTGGGCCGAGAGGGAAGCGCGCGCGGTGAAGGACAACTATCCCGACGGCCGGCTGCTTCTCGGCACCGATGCCACGCGGCGCCAAGTCGTAGAAGCAATGTCATTCGCGAGCATCATGAGCTTCGCCGGACACTCCATCGCGCTGGAGCTTGAGCCGGATCGATCCGCCATGCTCCTGTCGCCGGATGGAACACAATCGACGCTCACCGCGCGAGAGATCGGACGACTTCACTTGGAGAACATGCGATTCGTCATGTTGTTGTCATGTCGTTCCGCCGCGGCAGGAACCGCTGCCGACGGCATCGAGAATCTAACCACGGCCTTCCTCGCTGCCGGAGTCCCGAGCATCGTGGGAGCGCTGTCGGACATCGAGGACGATTCCGCCGTCCGCCTCTCGATCGAATTCCACCGCCGGTACCGCATCCACGGCGATGCCGCCAGCGCGTTTCGAGATGCCGTGCGTGCGCAACCTCGCGCGGCTGATTCTCCGCCTCCGTGGAGTGTCATTGCACCATTCGGAGGCGACCCAGGCCTGGTGAGAGAAGAGCGAAAAGGTGTTGAGCGGACAACAAGTGTCCGCTCCTGGCTCGTCCACTTCGCTGCGCACATCAATACCGCAGCGACACCTCGCGATGGTCAATCGACGAATCGCTCCGCCGCAACCGCGATGTCCGGGCACGCCTTCAGGATCCTGCGATCCGACGTAACCAGCGCCACTTTGAGGTCTGCTGCGGCGACCACAAATTGAGCGTCATACGCTGAGAGATTTCGCTGCAGGGCCGCGCTCAATACATCCTCTCCTGACGGCTGCACTTCGGAAGTCGCAAAGATCGTCACCGCCAGATTCCAGGTGCGGTGCGCCAGATCAGGTGTCAGGACGCGCCATGTCGGTGCTGTCGCCTTCGATGAGCAGATACGCGACGAGGTTCGTATCCGCGACGATCACCGTTCTCTCCGCCGCGCGCGATCGATGATCGACTGACGCAGCGGTCGCGCTCCACGGGTCCGCAGGCGGTCCAGATCCGCGAGTGTTGGAGGACCCGAGGGATCGTGCAATGCCGTCTCGAGAATGACGATCGCCTCGCTGCTGAGGCTCCGCCGGTTCGCCGCGGCGCGGCGCTTCAACTTCCGGTGGAGCTCTTTCGGCAGATCCTTGATCAGCAGGCCGGACATGACTATCGAAATGATAGCAAATCGATAGCGATGATGTTCAGTAATGCAGCGACAACTCCACCCCCAGCATCCGCGGCTCGTTCGTCATCCCCGTGAGGTTGTTGAAGTCGATGCCGTTCTGCACGATCACTTCGTCGGTCAGGTTGCGGCCGAAGACGGCGATGCCGTATTTGCCGTTCGCCCACGTATAGCCGGCGCGCAGGCCGAGCTCGAAGCTGTCCGCCTGGAACTCGCTCGACTCGTACAGGAAGAACTGCTTCTCGCTGTGGTACGCCCAGTCGATCGACATCGTCGCCTGGCCCGCGGCCATCAGCGCGCGATAGTCGATGATCCCGTTGAGAATCCACTCCGGCGCGTGCGGCAGGCTGTTCCCGTTCACGCGCGCGACCCCGCCCACCACCGGATCCAGCACCGTGCATCCTCCGCCGCACGGCGCGACGGTGAGGTTCGGATCGTCGATCTCCGTATGGTTGTAGCTCACGCCCAGCGTAGCCAGCCACGCCGGCGCCGGCATCCAGTTGATGTCCGCCTCCACGCCGTAGCCTTCCGTCTTGTCGGCGTTCAGCAGCGTCGCGACGTTGAACTGTCCGCCCACCGCCGTCATCTGCTGCCCGTCCACCGTGTAGTGATACAGCGCCGCATTCAAGCGCAGTGTGCGCTCGAGCAGCTCCGTCTTCACGCCGACTTCGGTCGACGTCAGCTCCTCGGTATCGGCGATCGACAGACCGTTCGTCGCCGGATTCGTTCCGCCGCTCGTATCGGGCGCGAACAGGATGCGTCCCTGAATGCTCGGCGCGCGCGACCCCGTCGCGATGCGGCCGTAGACGTTCGTGCGGTCGCTGACCTTGTACGTCGCGCTCACATCCCAGTTCGTGAAATCGTCGTCCGTGTTTGCGCGCACCGGCCCGGTCGTCGGCGTGTTGAAGAACAGCGCCTGAATGCGCTCCGCCGCGAAGTCCTTCTCGTCGTGCGTGAGGCGCAGGCCGCCCTTCAGCTTCCAGCGATCCGACACGCGATAGTCGACCGATCCGAAAATCGCCCACGACTCCGCGTTCTGCTGCTGCGTCGCGAATCCTTCCTGCGGATTGCCGGGGATGAATGACGTGTAGCTGAACGTCTCCGCCTCCAGGTCCTCATCGAAATAGAACAGGCCCGCCAGCCACTGCAGCGGAGCCTCGCTATTCGTCGCGTAGCGCACTTCCTGCGTGAACTGCGTCAGCTCCGGAATCGCGTCCGCCGACTCCGACGGGAACGGGATGAAGCCCGGACCCATCGACGGGAGGAACACGGCGCCGAAGCCGCCGTCGATGTCGCCGCGGCTGTACATGTCGAGCGTCTCGTAGCCGGTGACGCTCGTGACCGTGCCGCCGGCGAGGTCGTAGTTGAGCCGCAGACTGCCGCCGTGCGAGGAGATGTCCTGCACGTTCAGGCCGTCCTGGAAAACGGTCTCCTGCTCGAAGCCGGAAACGAGATTGCCGCTCCCCTTCTGCAGGATGTTTGCGCGGAAGATGCGCGCGGTCCCGTCGACGTCCCAACCGTGCACGTTGACGAGCGCGTCGAGCGCGTCGTTCGGCTCCCAGAGGAACTGCAGGCGCCACGCGTAATTTTCGTAGCCGCCGAGGGCGCCGTTCTCGCCGGTGTGCGCATTGTCGACCCAGTCCTCCTGCTGCTGATAGAGGAAGGAGAAGCGCGCCGCGAGCGTCGGCGAAAGCTCGCCGCCGACCGCGCCCTTGAGATCGAGCGTGCTGTACGTGCCGTACGACGCCTGCCCGTACGCCTCGAACTCATGCTTCGGCTTCTTCGACTCGAACTTGATCGCGCCCGCCGGCGTGTTGCGGCCGAAGAGCGTGCCCTGCGGACCGCGCAGCACCTCGACGCGCTCGATGTCCCACACCGGCATGCCCTTCACCACCGGATTCTCGAGCACGACTTCGTCGTAGACCATCGAGACCGGCTGGGAGGCGTTGAGATCGAAGTCCGTGTTGCCGAGGCCGCGGATGTAGAAGCGCGGGAACGCGCGGCCGAACGACGACTCGATGACGAGACTCGGCACGCGGCCCGACAGCGCCTTCACATCCTGCCCGCCCGCCGTGACGACTTCCATCGCCGTGTCGGACACCGCGGTGACCGCGGCCGGAACATCCTGCACGTTCTCCTCGCGCTTCTGAGCGGTGACGGTGATCTCCTCGAGCACCGGCTGATCCTGCGGCGTCTCCGCCTGTGCGGGCGGCGGCGGATCGGGCGGTGTCGTCTGTGCGAACGAGGGGAACGCGAGGAAGAAGAGCGTGACGAGAAGCAGGAAAGCGCGCCGGGCGAACGAACGGGTCATGACATCCTCCGCTGTTTGGATTACCGGGACGAGTGAGATCAGCGTACCACGCCGCATTACCGGCGCAGCAAGCCCGCCTCGCACACCCCCTCGATGACGCGCTCCCCCGCCTCGTTATCGATCCACGCGTCGATCACCAGCCGGTGCTTCGCGTGATCGACGGAGCGCACCGTGAAATGCGCGGTCACGGTGTCGCCAACGTACACCGGCAGCAGGAACGCCAGCGACTGCGAACGGTAGATCGCGCCTGGACCGGGCAGCAGCATCCCGACCATCGTCGAAAACAGCGACGCGGTCAGCATGCCGTGCAGGACGCGGCGTCCGAAGCGCGTCCCCGCCGCGAACGCGTCGTCGACGTGCAGCGGATTCACATCGCCGGTGATGGCGATGAACCGCTGCACGTCATCCTCCGTGAACGTCTTCGTGAACGTGACGTGCTGTCCCGGCTCGAAGTCGCCGATGCGCGCGATCACAGTCCCTTCAGGATCGACTTCCACCGCACCCACGCCGCGTCGCGCGCCTTCTTGTTCCCCGCGTACGCCTCGCGCGCCTTCTCGTCCGCGTCCGCCGGCGGTGGCGCATCGCCCGCGCGCATGAAGCCGTGGCCCGCGCCCTCGTACGTCACGATGTCGTACTTCTTCCCCGCGGCCTTCATCAGCTCCTGCGTCTTCGGGATCGTCGCCCCGATGCGCGCGTCATTCCCCGCGTAAAAGCCGTACACCGGCGCGCGGATCGCCGCGATCGCCTCCGGCGACTCCGGCCCGCTGCCATAGAACACGAACGCCGCGGCGAGCTTCGGCCGATTCGTCGCGAAGCGGAACGTCTGCGTGCCGCCCCAGCAGAATCCGCCCACCGCTACTTTCCCGTTCGCCGCCGGCAACTTCGCGGCGTAATCCGCAACCGCGTTCAGATCGGCGGTGACCTGATCCGGCGGCAGATCGCGAATCGCCTTGCCCACCGCCTGGCCGTCCGCGAACGAGCTCGTGCCGCCGCCGTTCGGTCCCATGCCCGACAGCAGGTCGGGCGCGATGGCGATGTATCCCGCCGCCGCCAGCTCGTCGGCCAGCATCTGCACCCAGTCGCTCATTCCGAAGATCTCGTGAATGGCGATGACCGCGGTCGCCTTCTTCTTCACCTCGGGGTAGACGACGAACGCGCTCACCGTGCGCTCGCCGGCCTTGATGTTCACCCACTCGCGATGCCGCGGCGAAGCCTCCACCGCCTTCTTCGCCCACTCCTGCCCCGCCGCGCGCGCGGGAGCAGCGGCCGCCGGCGCCGGGGCCTGATGGTCGGCATGCGTCGCCGTCGTCTCCTGCGCGCCTGCCGAAACGGCAAGCAGCATCATCGCGATCGTCAGCAGTGCTTTCTTCATCGTTCCCTCCGGAACATGAATCTTAGGACACAACGAGCCCGCGGCGCGCCCGTTGCACCCCTGAGTCCGCATGCAACGTACATTGCGCGAGCGGTTCGGCGCATTGCGCAATCTGCCGCCGTTTCTGCGCCTGATCTGGCAGACCAGCCGCCCGCTCACCATCGCCAACGCGGCACTGCGACTGGTCCGCGCGGTTCTGCCGGTGGCGATGCTCTTCGTCGGGAAGCTGATCATCGACGAAGTCATCGCGCTCGCGAGCAGCGGCAGCACGCAGCTCGAACGGCTCGCCACGCTCATCGCCATCGAGCTCGCGATCGCCGTGCTGTCCGACGTCATGGGACGCGTCGTCTCGCTCGTCGACTCGCTGCTCTCGGAGCGATTCACCAACGAGACCAGCATCCGCCTGATGGAGCATGCGGCGACGCTCGACCTCGAGGATTTCGAGGACAGCGAGCTGCAGGACCAGCTCGAGCGCGCACGGCGGCAGACCATCGGGCGCAGTTCGCTGATGACGCAGCTCCTCGGGCAGGCGCAGGACGTCGTCACGATCATCACGTTCGCCGTCGGACTCGTCGCCTACGCGCCCTGGCTGATCCTGCTCCTCGGAGTCGCCCTCATCCCCGCGTTCCTCGGCGAGGCGCACTTCAACGCCGCGAGCTACACGCTGAACTACATGCGCACGCCGGAGCGGCGCGAGCTCGATTACGTGCGCCAGACCGGCGCGAGCGTCGAGACGGCGAAGGAGGTGAAGATCTTCGGCCTCAACGCGTTCCTGATCGATCGGTATCGCACGCTCTCCGATTCGTTCTATCAGGCGAACAAGTCGCTCGCGATCCGCCGCGCGTTCTGGGGCAGCGTCCTCACCGCCATCGGCACCCTCGGGTACTACGTCGCGTACGCATATCTCGCGTGGGGCACGCTGCGCCGCGAGTTCACGATCGGCGATCTCACCTTCCTCGCCGGCTCATTCCGCCGGCTGCGCACGCTGCTCGAGGGATTGCTCAGCGGCTTCTCCCAGATGGCCGGCCAGGCGCTTTACCTCGACGACCTCTTTTCGTTTTTCCTGATCGAGCCCGAGATCCGATCATCCGAAAACGCGCTCCCGTTTCCCGCTCCGATGCGCGAAGGCTTCCGCTTCGAAGGCGTCGGCTTCCGCTATCCGGGCGCGGAGCGGTGGGCGGTGCGCAACCTCACGTTTACGCTGCACGCCGGCGAAGTGCTCGCCCTTGTCGGCGAGAACGGTGCGGGAAAAACGACGCTCGTCAAACTGCTCGCGCGCCTCTACGATCCCGATGAGGGACGCATCCTCCTCGACGGCCGCGACCTCCGCGAATACGACCTCGACTCGCTCCGCGCGAACATCGGCGTCATTTTCCAGGACTTCGTGCGCTATCACATGACCGCCGCCGAAAACATCGCCGTGGGACGCATCGAAGCGGCGGGCGACCGCGCGCGCATCGAGGAGGCAGCGCACCGCAGCCTCGCCGACGAGGTGATCCGCCGCCTGCCGGAGCAATACGACCAGGTCATCGGCAAGCGCTTCCGCAAAGGCGTCGACCTCTCCGGCGGCGAATGGCAGAAGATCGCCATCGCCCGCGCCTACATGCGCGACGCGCAATTGCTGATCCTCGACGAGCCGACCGCCGCCCTCGACGCGCGCGCCGAGTTCGAGGTCTTCCAGCGCTTCCGCGAGCTGAGCGAAGGGCGAACCGCCGTGCTGATCTCGCACCGCTTCTCCAGCGTCCGCATGGCCGACCGCATCCTCGTCCTCGCCGACGGCCAGCTCGAAGCCGCCGGCACCCACGCCGAGCTCCTCGCCGCCGGCGGCCGCTACGCGGAGCTGTTCGAGCTCCAGGCGGAGGGGTACCGGTAGCCGGTTGCGCGGTTGCGCGGTCATGTACTCTCTTCCGCCATGTCCGCCGTCCAGCGGGTCGTCGCCGCGCTCCTCGCGATCGCGAAGAATGCCGTGCCGGCGGGCGGCGTACTGATGCGCGACTGGGCGCCGGCGGACGCGATGCTGCTCTACCTCGGCGAGAACATCGTGCTCGTGCTGCTCGGCGCGCTCACGGTAAGAATCCTCGCCCCTTCGAGCGAAGCGATCGAAGGCCACATCAAAACGCGTGGCGAATCGCTGCAGACCTTCTTCCTGATCGCGATCCCGTTCACCTTCGGCGCTGCCGTCTTCACCGTCTTCGTGCTCGCTGTTCGCGCGGAGTACGTGATCCGCACGCAGGAGCTCCTCGCCGGTTTCGCGCTCATGCTGCTGGTGCAGCTCATCGGATTCGCGCGCGATCTCCGCCGCCTCCGCGGCATCACTCTCGCCGACTCCGAGCACATGCTCGTCCGAGTCCTCGGCCGCGTCTTCCTGCTCGCCTTCGCAGTCTGGGCCGGCCTCCTCGCCGCGTTCGCGATCTCGACCGCCTTCGTCATCCCCTTTATCGTGCTCAAGACGATCGCCGATCTCGGGCGCATCCGCACACCATGACCGAGACGACACAGGCCGAGCCCGACCTCACCGCACGCGCGGAGCTGCTGCGGCGCGGGCGGCGGTTCGGCGTTCCGCTTCCCGATGCGCTGATGGCGGTCGTCTTCGCATTCGCGGCGAGCATCGACTTCCTCACGCCCGAGCAACTGACCTCGGTGCCACAGATGTTCATCGAGTCGCGCGAGGAGTTGCTGTTCCTCCTCATCGTCGAAGGCGGGTTCCTGATGATGCAGGGCACGCTGATCGACATCGCGACGCGGCTGAAGAAACGTCCGCCGGTGTGGGTGATCCCGATCATCGTCGCGGCCGTGGCCATCTTCTCGTCGCAGTCGCTCGACATCATCCGGCTCGCATGGGCGAGAGGCTCGGCGGTGTTCATTCCGCTGCTGCTCTCGCTGCTCGAGCGCGGCTTCGTGCTCTGGAACCTGCCGAACCGCACGCGCATCCAGAAAATCGCCGCGCGCGCGCTGATCGGCAACCGCATCACCACCGGTCTCGCGCTCTTCGGGCTCGTCACTTTGACGATGGTCCTCGGCGCGATCTTCTCGAATCAGTTCGACTTCACGACCGCCAGCCGCTGGCCCGCCCTCGCCGCGGGCGCGATCTACTTCGCCGTCGCCGCGTACGACGACTGGCGCGTGCGCGGCAGCAAATTCGCTGCGCGCCCGCGCGTCCTCTTCCGCTTCGACCCGATGCACATCGATTACCTCGAGCCGCTTTAGCGCGTCCTGCCGAGGAACGCCGCGTACCGATTCGCCGCCCGCTCGAGGGCTCGCGACTCATGCGCCGTCAGTGCGCGGAACGGCGAGATCGTGATGTCGACGGACTCGCCGCGGAGCGTGCGCTTCCATTGCCCTGCGGCGAGGCCGTCGATCACCACGATCGCTTTGTCGACGGCCGGATCGAGAATGGACGTGCGGTCTTTATAGCCGACCGCGTATTCATCGAACGGCGGGAGCAACTGGACGCTCGGCCTGGTCACGCGCGCATTCGCCTCGCTTTCGACATCGACTCCCGCGAGCGCGATCGCTTCCTTCGTCTCCTTCATCGTCAGCCCCGACCACCACATGAGATCCGCGACGGTCGCCGGACCATGTCCGATGAAGTAGCGTCGTGCGATCTCCGCGAGCGCTTCCTCGCGCGTTTTCGACTTCGCAGGCGGCACCCACTCGTCGAGCAGCACGAGCGTCGGCTGCTTTCCGCGACGCGCGCCGAAGCAGATCACGCGCTCGTGGGCCAGCGCGAAGAGGATGTGCAGTCCGCGGCTTCCGCCCGTCGCGATTCCCCCGTTCTCGATCAGCGCGTAGATCTCCGATCGCGTCATCGCGATGCCGCCGCGAAGTGCGCGCTCGACGAGCGGGCGGGAGCGGCGCAGCGTGCGCGCGTCGAGCCCGAACTCGCGCTCGAGTCGCGGCCGATGCCGCGTCAGCACGCCAGGCGCGAGGAGCTCGAGCATCCACCGAACATCCTCGGCCGCGACGAAGTGCAGCGTTCCGCGCATCGGCCAGCAGCGGACGATGCTCCGCTCCGCGAGCGCGCGCTCGACGTCGCTCTCGACGGCGGTCTTCATGCGAGCACCGACCGCCCATAACGCGCCGAGGTAATCCTGCGCCTGCACCGCGCCGAGATGCGCGACTACTTCGTGCGGCGTCGCGCCGCCGTTGTCCGCGAGGAGCTGACGGTGCAGGCGCGCTGCTACAACCGACATCTCACGGCCGCCGCCGCCCGCGCGATCGCCCTCCGCCCGGCGGGCGCGAAGCGGCCGGACGCGGACCTGCAGACGGCGCGGGTCGCGGTGCGGGCGCGTATCGCGGCGCAGGCGCGTGTCGCGGTGCTGGCGCATGCCGCGGCGCCGCGGCCGGACGCGCGGCACCACCCGACGCCTTCCGCTCCGCCTTCGCCGCCGCCCGCGCGCGATCCTCGGCCTTGCGCGCGCGGATCGCCGCGATGCGCTCCTGAATCGGGATCTCGAGCCGTTCCGCCGGCCGCTGCTTGTAATCGAAGTCCGGCACCGTCACGCGCGGCAGGCGCTTCGCGATCGCGCGCTCGATCGCGCGGAGATCGTTCTCCTCATCCGGCGCGACGAACGTGATCGCGTCGCCGGTCAGCTCCGCGCGTGCCGTGCGGCCGACGCGATGGATGTAGTCCTCCGGAATGTTCGGTACGTCGAAGTTGACGACGTGCGAGAGCGCCTCGACGTCGATGCCGCGCGCGGCGATGTCCGTCGCGACGAGGATCCGATACCGCCCGGCCTTGAATCCCGCCAGCGCCTCGGTGCGCTGCACCTGGCTGCGATTGCCGTGGATGCGCGCGACCTTGATCCGCCGCTTCTCGAGCTGTTCGAACACGCGATTCGCGCGGTGCTTGGTCCGCGTGAACACGATCGCGTTCTGGATCTCGCCGCGGTTGAGCAGCGTCTCGAGCAGCGACAGCTTCAGCTCCTGCGGCACCGGGAACACCGACTGCGTGATCCCCGCCGCCGGCTCCGCCTTCCTCTCGATGGCGATCATGGCCGGGTTCTTCAGCATCTCCTGCGAGAGCTGCACGATCGCCCCCGGCATCGTCGCCGAGAAAAAGAGCGTCTGCCGTTTCACCGGCAGATGCTTCAGCACGCGGCGGATGTCGGGGAGGAAGCCCATGTCGAGCATGCGGTCGGCCTCGTCGAGCACGAGGATCTCGAGGCCGTCGAGCTTCGCGTACGGGCGCGAGAAATGATCAAGCAGCCGTCCCGGCGTCGCGACGAGGACGTCGACGCCGCTGCGGAACGCATGTTCCTGCGGTCCCATCCCCACCCCGCCGTAAATCGCGGCGCCGGAGATCGGCGTGTGCATCGCCAGCTCGCGCAGGTGCTCATCGATCTGCGCCGCGAGCTCGCGCGTCGGCGTGAGGATCAGCGCGCGCGTGATCCCGCGCTTCTTCCCGATCAGCCGATGCGCGATCGGCAGCAGAAACGCCGCGCTCTTGCCGCTCCCCGTCGCCGCCGCCGCCATGACATCCTTCCCCGCCATCGCCGGCGGAATGGCGTCATTCTGAATTGGAGTGGGTCGTGTGAATCCAAGCTCCTTCACTCCACGGAGGAGATCGGGATGAAGTCCGAATTTAGAAAAAGGCATAGGGGCGGGATCGTCTCACAGAAAAGCTAGAGGTTCGCCAGGAGTGTCTCGTACTGCTCATGCGGACCAATCCAGAACCAGACGATCATGTCGTCTTCTTCAAGAAGTCCGACGACTCGATAACTCCGGCCGACGCGAGCCGAGTAGACCGCTTCCGTCGTATGAACTCGCTTGAAATGAAGACTCGGGTGATGGTGGTTCGCGATGAAAAGTCGATACGCGACTCTCGCCTGACTCCGAATTTCGTCAGGCAGCGACGCAAACCGCTTCCGAAAAGCAGCTGTCGTGTGTGACTTCACAACTTTTCGGGATCGAGTGGCTCCGTCAAACCGGCGCGGTACTCCTGACGCGCTTCCTCCGCGAGTTTCGCCAGCACATCCTGAGAACGCGCGAACAACGCATCCCAGCGGCGTTCAGACTCGAGCTCCGCAAGCATCAATGCCGCGAACGCTTCCTGTTCGTCCTCAGGAAGCTGCGCGGTTTCCGCGATCACCTTCTCCAAAAGCCGGCCCATGACAGAGATTGTACTCGTCGGCGTCCTACTTCTTGATCGACAAGTACTCGAGACGGTCCGACTTGCCGATTGCGATGACGGAGTAGGGCGGCGTGCCGGTGGTCCACGTGTACGTGTGCGTCTCGCCGGCGGTCTGATGAGTGGCGCTCGCGAGGTCGATCACTTCGTCGTACCGCACGGCCACGCCTTCCGGCTTCGCGACCGCGGTGACGAAGCGGACGTTCCATTCCTTCGAGTAGCCGACGATCAGCGACGCGAAGCGCGGGTCGTCGTTGAGCGTCCAGATCTCGTGGCGGCGGCGCTCCTCGCGCTCGAGTCTCGCAACGGAAGCGAGACTCGAGCGGACCGCGTCGCGCGGCATGTCGAGGCGGATCCCGAGGATGTCGGAGATCGGCGCCTTCTGCGAAGGCGCCGACGTCGCGCACGAGACGAGCAGCGCTGCCAGGACCGCGAGCAGCGTCGGCTTCAACCTCACTTCACGTAGGCCTTCACGACGTTCGAGTACGTCGATGTGCCGTTCGCGTTCACCGCGGCGGTGCGGTAGTAGTAATTCGTCTTGCGCGTGACCGCGCCGTCGACGAAGGAGCTGCTGTTGCTCGGAACGGTCACGAGTTGCGTAAACCCGCTGGTCGGCGAGAGCGAGCGCTCGACTACGAAGCCGGTCTCATTCGTCGAGTTGTCGGTCCAGTTCAGCGTGACCTTCGACTTCGTCGGCGCGGCCCAGAGACCGGACGGCTCATCGAGATCGTCGAAGCGATCGAACAGCGTGCGGCCGCTCGCCTGGCGGATGATCGTGGCGATGTCCTCGCCGTCGTTGTCGTAGCTGTCGATCTTTCCGTCCGGCGTTCCCGCCGGCCCGCTGCGATCGACTCCGGCGTGGCAGTCCGCGGTGACACAGCCATCGGCAAACGCCGCGACCGGGCGTCCCCGCGCGTCGATCTCGAGGTCGTTGAAGTCGAGGAGATTGCGCGTCCCCGAGGGGCAGGTTGTGCCCTGCGTGCAAACCACGCCGCGCTGCACCGGATCATTCGGCGTGGCATTGACCGTCACCCAGCTCGCGCCGCCGTCGTACGTCGTGGCGATGTAGCCGTACCAGGTGCCGTTGAACGCCATGTCGGTCCCGACGCCGGCGGCGCCGGACGTCGATGTCCCGAGGAAGAAGACCGCGGCGCGATTCGCATCGCCGGCAGTCGCCGCGGGAAAGACCGCGTTCTGCACGTTGTGGCTGTAACCGATGTTCGCCGGCGCGGACCAGGTGAGGCCGCGATCGTGCGAGACCGCGGCGCGCGCGGTACCGTCGGCGTTGACGAAGCCGACGTAGACCGTGCCGTCGCTGCCGAGGCCGACCGACGGATCGGTCGCGCCGCCGGTGCTGCCCGGCACTTTGCGGATGTTCCACGTCAGCCCGTTGTCCTCGGAGACCGCGACGGCCTGCTGCCCGCCGCAATTCTTGTTCGGCACGTACACCGTGCCGTCCGGCGCGACCTTGATGTGGCCATGCAGGCCGTTGCACTGCGTGAGGTTCCACATCGGCACCGCGACGTCGAAGGTCATCCCGCCGTCGCGGCTGAGCGCGATCTCGGCGAGGCCGATGTCCTGCGATGCGTAATAGACCGCATTCGGATACGCGGTCAGCGGTCCGCGCGCGAGAACGCCGGGCCGGAACGGACCGCCGCCGACGGTCTGATGATCGACGCCCGCGCCGATTCCGGCGCCGGTGCTCGGCGTCCACGTATCGCCATCGTTGTCGGTGTAGGCCATGAGACTGATCTTGGTCGGCAGAAGCTGCGAGACGAACGTGCGGTTCGTCCGCGAGTCGGTGAAGAGGATCGGATCGAAGGTGGTGATCGACGTCGTGAGTCCGGAGTGGTCGCTCCAGCTCGCGGTGCCGTTCGCGTCATCGAAGTCGACGCGCAGCGTCTCGAGTCCGGAGATGAACATCGTGCGGCCGGTCGCCCAGTTGTTGCCGAGTGTCGGCTCGCCCGCATCGCGTCCGAGAGAAACCGGCGCGGCGAAGTTCGCATAGGTCGGCGCGGCTCCGCCGGAGACGGGCGGCGGCGGGTCGGCGGTCGTCGTCACGACTTCCGCGCGGCCGTGATACTGATCGCCGAGGGCGACGAAGTAGACCACGCGCACGGCGTAAGTCCCGGTGCCGCTCTGCGCGACGCTGATGTCGGCCGATTCCGCTGTGGTCGTGCCCTGCGCGGAGCTGGCGACGACCGGACCGGTGATGCTGTCCTTATGGACGTAGAGGTCGTAGTCGGTCGCCGGCAGGAGCCACGACAGCGACACGCGCGCGTTCTTGCCGTTCCAGTCGGCGGCGGTGCCGCCGAGAGTCAGCAGGAAGGTGTCGCAGTTGACGCCTTCGACGCAGGTGGTCTCGGCCTCGGGGGACGCGCCGCCGAGAGCGTTGCCCGTGAACGTGACCGCACTCCCGCTCGCACTCAGGCTCCCCGACGCAGGCTGCGAAGCCGCCAGCGGCAACGCACATACGAAAACCGCGATACCCGCGGCGAGAAATACACGGATCCACGAAGTCGCTCGAACGCTCATCTGCCTTGTCCTCTCTGTATTCCCGGAGTTGAGAGGGCAAAAGCAAAGACTTTGCCAGTAGTGGCACTACCGCAACTGCTTCACTTGATCTTAGGGGCGGGGATGTTCCGTCCGCCCTGATGCAGCGTCAGGCCATTCGCCACGCCGTTCTCGTCGAATTCGAAGGTGAGCTGCGCGTCGAACGCTTTCAGGAACCAGCTGGTCTCCGACTCGGGATAGATCCGGAACTCGGGCTGTCCCGTGGCGACGCTCCATAGCTCATCGCCCCTGCGCAGGATCGTGAGGATGAATCCGGGGCGGAGCTCGTAGCGGCCGGTGTAGCGATCGAGCTTTGCCGGCTCGATCTCGATGACGGTTCGCGTCGCGGGCTTTTCGTCCGTCCGCGCGGCGCGTGTCTTCGTGCGGCCGTCGTCGACGATCATCGCCGCGACCCTGCCGGCGGCGTCGCGCTCGAAGGTCATCCGCGTGAATGAATTGCTGAAGCCGAACGTGTCCTTTGCGACGGGGGTGATGGCGGCCCGCGGTCCGCCGCTGCGCTGCGAGTAAAGCCGGCCGTCCTCGAGCGTCAGCGTGCGCGTGGTGTTCGCGTCCACGCGATAGACGCCGGTGTAGGCCGCGAGCTCGTCGGCGGACATCGCGATCGTGCTGGTCACCCACGGCTTGCCGATCGCCTGCAATGCGAGGAGACCCGCCACGTAACCAGGGTCCATCTCGGGTGAATCACTGTTCGAGAGGATTGCGGTGTAGAGGTCGCGATCGGGCATCCAGAGCTCGAACGAGGTATAGCCGAAGATCCCGCCTCCGTGCTGGATCACGCGCTCGCCGGACAACTCGCCGACCGCCCATCCATAGCCATAGCCGGTGTTTTCCCCGCTGGTCAGCTGATAGCGCGTCCAGGCCCGATCGAGCAGCTTGCGATCGACCACCTTGCCCGCGGCGAGGGCGGCGTTCCACTGCGCGAGATCATCGACCGTCGACAGCAGCGCACCGGCGGCATACGGAAAGGTCATGTTGATGTAACGCGCGTTGACGACCGCCTGGCCGTTCCTGCTGTATCCGGGCACGCGTTTCGGCACGATCGGCGCGTTGTCGCCGTATCTCGAGTGCGTCAGACCCGCGCGCGCGAGAACGTTCTTCTGCACGTACTCGGCGTACGGCATGCCGGAGACCTTCTCGATGATCTGGCCGAGGAGGATGTAGCCGGAGTTGTTGTAGGCCCACTGCGCGCCGGGATCGAATTTCATCGGGTCGTTGCGGAACGTGTCGATGATCTGCGCTGGCGTGTACTCGCGTTGCGCCGCGGTGAGGAAGTCGGGTTTGTCGGTGTAGCTCTGGATCCCCGACGTGTGCGTGAGCAGATGCTCGATCGTGATCGTCTTCCCGTGCGTCGGATAGTCGGGAAGAAACTTCGTGATCGGATCGCCGAGCGCGATCTTTCCGCGTTCGACGAGCTGCAGGACGGCGACCGCGGTGAACTGCTTGGTGATCGAGCCGATGCGGAACACGCTGTCCGGCGTGATCTTCGTCCCCTGCTCGAGATCGGCCATGCCATAGCCCGCGCGGAGCAGCGTCTTCCCGCCCTTCAACACCAGCACCGCCCCGCCGGGCGCGTCGGATGCGAACGCCTGCGACGCAATCCTGTCGAGCTCCGCATCCTGCGCGGCTAGTGGGAGAGCGAGCAGAAGAAGGAGAGCGAGCGAGCGGCGAATCAGCATCCGCGCATCTTACGGCTGCGCGTGCTTCTCGAGAAAAACGGTAATGGCTGCCTTGCTGACGCGTCCTTCCGCGACGCCGATCACGAGCTCGTAGAACTCATCCTCGTCCGCATCGATCTCGATGCCATTGAGGTCGAGAAACGTGAGGGCTGATCCGACAGCCGTTCGCTTGTTGCCGTCGATGAAGGGATGGTTCCGAAGAATGCCGTAGAGATACGCCGCGGCCATCGCGAAGACCGACTCGTGGAGATATGCGCCGCCGAAAGTCGCTTCGACGCTTCCCATCGCAGACTGCAACAATCCGAGATCGCGGATCCCGGACGATCCACCGAAGAGGCGGATCTGTTCGGCGTGAAGGCTGAGCACCTCGTCGAGCGTGAGGAACGACCGGCTCATTACTCGCTGAGCCGTTTGAAGAGACCCGCGTACTTCTGATTGATCTTATCGACCGCCTTGCGAAACTTGCGGTCCCTGGCCGAGCTGCGCTTCGGCGTGATCACGATGACCTGTCCGTTCGTCGAGACCTCGACTTCCGCGTTCTCATCGAGCCCGAGCTCCTCGAGCAGCGGCTTGTCGAGGACCAGCGCGATGCTGTTGCCGGTGCGGGTGAGCTTCTTGATCATGGTCCGTACAGGCTACCACCGCGGTACGTACGGGACAAACTACCGGTTGAACTGAGCGGCTACGTAGTCGTAGAACGCCTGCTGGCCGTTCGCTGAGAAATTCAGCACCACCTGCACCGCGCGACCGCCGGTGGTGGCCGGTTTGATGCAGCCCTGCGTGCTGTCCAGCGTCGCGTCGATGGCGAGGTTCATCGTCGTCGGCGGCTCGAAGAAGGCCTGGTTCGCGAGCCAGCAGGTGGTGACGACGTCCCACATGTCGTAGAACGACTCGGCGCTCACGAGCTTGTAGCTTTCGTACGCGAGGAGGGAGTAGCGCGAGCCTTTCGCCGCCTGCGCGGCCAGCGTCTCCATGAAGCCTTTGGTGATCGCCGCCTTGTTGGTCATGTCCAGCGGGAACTGGATGATCGGGCAGGTCGTGTTGTTGAACACCCATTCGACCGACATCGCGTCCCAGAACGCGTTCCATTCCGCGCAGTTGTTCCACGGCGGCGTCGGCACGGTCGTCGGGTCGAGATTGCCGGGGACGTTGATGGCGCCGCCCATCCAGATGATCTGCTCGATCTTCGACGCGAGCGCCGGCGACTGCTGCAGCAGGTTCATGATCGGCGTGAAGGGACAGGTCACGAGCAGCGTCACCGGCCCCTGCGCGTTTTCCATCAGCGACTGCAGCAGCGCGTCGCCGTCGGGGAACGGCGGCCAGTTCGGATTGGGCGGAAAGTCTTTGAGGCAGGCGATCCCCTGCTCGCGCACGCAGTCGCTGCGGTACTGCCACGGGAACGGATTCCAGCCGCGCGCGCTGCTGAGGCCCATCGGGATATCGGTGCGGTCGATGTAGCTCATGATCTGCCACGCGGCCTGCATCGCTGCGGAGTCGATACAGTCGGCGTTGACGATCACCGCGCCGAGGAGATTGATGCCCGGCATCGTGGTCAGAAGAACCTGCGACATGTACTCGTCGATCGCGGCGTCGTGCACGAGGATGACGTCCATGCAATGCTCCTTCACGTTTGGGGATGGAACTGCATCCTAACATCCCTTAGGATGGCGCGCATGACGCGAATCCCAGTACTGATCGACACCGACGTCGACATCGACGACTGGATGGCGATCCTCTACCTCTCGATGCATCCGAACGTCGACCTGCGCGGCATCACCGTCACCGGCGTCGGCGCATGCCACCTCACGCCCGGGACGCGCAATGCGCTCGGACTCCTGCAGCTCACCGGCAAGCCCGATGTCCCGGTCGCGAAGGGGACGAGCGCGCCGCTCAGCTACAGCAACGTCTTCCCCCAATCCATCCGAGGCCCGATCGACGCGGTCTACAACGTGCCGCTGCCGGCGAATCCGAACGCGCCGGTGAAGGAGAGCGCGGTCGACTTTCTCCGCGCGACGCTCCTCGCCTCCCCCGAGCCGATGACCATTCTCGCCATCGGCGGCGGCACGAACCTCGGCACGCTGCTGCATGCGTATCCCGAGGTCGCGCCGAAGATCGCGCGTATCGTGATGATGGGCGGCGCGGTCTACGTTCCGGGCAACGTCGCCGTCGTCGATCCTGACTATACGAACCAGGTCGCGGAGTGGAACTTCTTCCTCGATCCCCTCGGCGGCCAGTACATGTTCGACTCCGGCGTGCCGCTCACGCTGATTCCGCTCGACGCGTCCGATCACGTTCCGCTGAATCTCCCCTTCTACGACCGCATTCAGCAGCGCCACACCACGCCGCAGGCGGCGTTCATCTACCAGACGCTCACTGCCGACATCCCGTTCGTGCAGAGCGGCAGTTTCTTTTTCTGGGATCCGCTCGCGGCGGCGGTGCTGACGGATCCTGCGCTCGCCTCGGGCAAGACGCTGAAGCTGCGCGTCGTCCAGGAGCTCGACGAGGAGGCCGATCATTCCGGCCAGCTCGTCGAGGCTCCTGATGGCGCGTCCGTGGATGTGATGCTCGATGCGAATGCCGATGCTTTCTACGACCTCTTCCTCGATGTAATCAATCAGTGATGCGAATAGGGTGAGCGCAGCGGCGCGACCTCGACGATCGTCATCATGCCGCGGTCCTCGTGCGCGAGGATGTGACAGTGGATGACGTAGTAGCCGGTGTAGTCGACGAAACGGCTGCGCATTTTGAAGTGGCCCGGAACCAGGATCGGGTTTCCCGCCAGATCGTTGATGGCTTTGCCGCTGGCGTCCGTCGCGGCGATGCCTGACGGAATCGGGAAGACGTCCCACCAGATGCGGTTGGGCGGATCGGTCGGCTGCTGCGCATCGCACGGCTTCCACGTGTCGGGCGCGAACGGGTTGAGATAGCACTGTCCCGGCACGGTCAGCGCCTTCTTGTCGAAGACGTACTGCTGCACCGGCTGGCCCGTCGCGGGATTGGTGATCTGCGAATTCGGCGCGAAGACCTCCACGACCTGGAAGGGATTGATGTGGATGTGGAACGGATGGGAGATCGCCGGGCCGAAGGTCTTGTTGACGATCTTCCACTCCTCGATCGTGTTGAGGCGGATCACCTCGCCCACTTCGCCGCTGAATTTCCTTCCATCGATCGTGTGGACCGACGGCGGCGGACCGGCGTTCGGGAACTGGCTTTCGAACACCACCTCGCGTCGCACCTTGACGTCGCTCGCGGGAATGTCGGCGAGGAACGGCGGGAACGCCGGCGCAGTCGGGATGAACTTCGTGTTGTTCCCGGCGGCGGGAGTACCGGTCACCTGGATCGTGAACAGCACGTTCTCCGGCAGGTTGTCGGTCGGATCGACTTCGTTCTGCGCCATCACGTTGTACAGCGTGGTGCCGGCCTTCGCCGGCGCCATCACCAGCAGGTCGGCGCGATTTCCCGGTGCGAGCAGGAAGTCCTGGTCCTTGTTCGCCTGATAGTTGACGTTGTTGAACTGCACGCCGTCCTGGGCGATCTGCTTCCAGTGGAAGCCGGCGGGCGGCGCGGCGAAATGCACTCCGGCGCGTCCCGACGTGTTGACGATGCGCCACATCTGCACTTCGCCCGGCGCCATCTTCAGCACCGGCGTCAGGCGGCCGTTGACCGAGAAGTCGGGGCCCTTGTCCTGGCCGGCGGGCTTGTCGGTCGGCTTCAGCGTGCCGCCGCCGCGCTCGAGGTTCGGACTGACGCCGATCTGATTGATGACGATGACCGGCTGCGAGCGAGTCCAGTCCTTGCCGTAGAAGGCATTCAGGTCGTCGTCATACTGCCCTTCGATGATGAACGCACCGGTCATGCCGTTGGCGACGTTGATCGCGGTCGAGCCGTGCTTGTGCGCGTGATACCAGTGCGTGCCGGGCGACTGGCCCATGATCAGCTCGCGATCCGGCTCGACGCCCGGCTTCTCCGCCGTGCCCGCGCCGGCCGTATGCGCGGCGTGCGGCGAGGAGGCGGTCGGCGGCCAGGTCGTCTGCGTGTACTGCGGAATGCGATAGCAGTACGGATACGCGCCGATGAAGTACTGCGGCCAGTCGCCGGACTTGATCTGACGGTCGTCGACGGGCCAGAGCTTCTGGCCGGCGGTCTTGTCGTACTCGATGAGCGCGTTCATCTGCCGGGTCATGTAATTCGACGGCAGATCGGACGACACGAACGGCCACTGAACGAGCGGCGTGGACGGGAGCAGACGACTTTCGCAGTCGCCGAAGAACTTCTCGAAATCTTCCTTGAACGTCGCCTGCGTGATCGTCGGCGCATTCGCCGCGTCCTTCGTTCTCGGAGACGGGCGCAGCTCGAGGAACACGTTGTCGCCCGTCGAGTTCGGGTTCACGTGCGTGCCGTGGAAATGGATGTTGACCGTGCTCGATCCGTGAAAGCAGTCGGGGAACGTATCGACGTACTGCGGCGGCACTCCCGGGAAGTTGGGATAGGTGGAAGTCTGATCGCAGCCGGGAGGATCTTTCTCCCCCTGGTCGATGGAGTACGGGAACTTGCCCGGATCGATGTGATTGAGCAGCGTGAGCTCGACCAGATCGCCGACGCGCGCGCGCAGCGTGGGACCCGGCAGCGGATACGGATACGTATTCGGCGGCACGACCGGCGCGGCCGGCATGGCGCCGACGCCGCGGATGATGCGCACGAACTGCGGCGCCCAGGTGGCTTTGCTGGTGGGCGTCTGATGCGACGGCGGCACGCGGCTGGCGATGCACTCCTGTTCGGCCGAGATGATGATCGTGCCTTTCAGCTTGCCCGGCTTGCCGTCCGTGCCGTCCGTTCGGACGATCTCCGGAACGCGCACCCAGTCGGTGCTCGGCGCGGGACATGTGGCGGGCTGCGCTGCGATCGTTTGTGCGATGGCGAGTGCGGCGAGACAAAGCAGCACGTTGCGTTTCATGACCGTGCCTTTGCAATCGCCGCTTCCGACCAGACGATGATCGAGCCGCGCTCTTCGGGGTGAATCGTGCAGGTGTAGTCGATGGTCGTGGTGCCGGTCGCCGGCGCATTCGTGACGAAGCCCGGAGTCGACGACTCCCACGCCGGAATCACGTCCGCGAGAAAAAGCCCCTGCGCGTGCGCCTGCGCGTCGGTCAGCGGCTTGCCGTCGGCGCCGAGGGGCCACGGCTGATGCCGGTCGGGCGTGCGGTTGTTCCAGGAGACGATGTCGGCGTTGCCCGTCTGCAGCGGATCGCCCGCCTTCGCGCCCATGAGATCCGGTGTGTATTCGTCGGGATCGCCGGTGGTGGAGTTGGGGGTAATCAGGATGGACCAATCCTGTCCGGACATACTTCTTCCTCCTTCGATTGCTGACCTCGCTGTTAGGATACGGCAGAGGGAGAACGTATGGCCACCACTAACGCGATCCTTTTTTACGTCAACGGCGACCGCTTCGAGATCTCCGACCCCGATCCGACCACGCTCCTCATCGACTGGCTGCGCAGCGACGCGATCGGTTTCACCGGGACGAAGCTGTCCTGCGGCGAGGGAGGCTGCGGCGCGTGCACGGTGATGCTCTCGCGATGGGACCCGAAGGAGCGGCGCGTCGTCGAGACGGCGATCAACTCCTGTCTCCGTCCGCTCTGCTCGCTCGACGGCGCGACGATCACCACCACCGAGGGGATCGGAAGCACGCGCGAGAAACTCGATCCTGTCCAGTTCCGGATCGCCGCGCACAACGGCTCGCAGTGCGGCTTCTGCACGCCAGGCTTCGTGATGAACATGTTCACGTTCCTGCGCAACAACCCGGAGCCCGAGCAGCAGCAGATCGAAGACCTCTTCGACGGACACCTCTGCCGCTGCACCGGCTACCGGCCGATCCTCGAGGGGATGAAGAGCTTCGCCGTCGACTTCAAGAAGCACAGCACCTACTCGACCAACCACCGCTGCTTCGCCGACGTGCCGATCGAGCGGCATCTGCCGGGGCCGCGTCCGTCGCTCGAGTTCCCGCCCGAGCTGATCGAGTACGCGGAGCAGAGGTCGTCGCTGGAGAGCGCCGGCCGCGGCTACCGCTGGTTCCGCCCGGAGACGCTCGAAGAGGCGCAGCGCATCAAGGCCTCGCACGGCGGCAACTCGCGCAATGTGAAGCTGGTCGTCGGCAACACGTCGATCGGCATCTACAAGGCCGACGTCGATGATCCGCACATCCTGATCGACATTCACGCGATCCCCGCGCTCCTCGGATTCCGCGAGTCGGGCGAGGGGCTCACGATCGGCGCCGCGGAGTCGCTGTCGAACGTGATCGATGAGCTGCAGCGCGTCATCGCCACGAGGCCGAAGGAGAAGACGCGCGGCTTCGCGGCGTTCCGCCGTCATCTGCTCGACGTCGCCAACCTGCAGGTGCGCAACATCGGCTCGATCGGCGGCAACGTGATGATGACGCGCGCGCAGGCGGAGACCGATTCGCCGTTCCCGTCGGACGTCTACCTCGTACTGCAGACCCTCGGCGCGTCGATCACCATCGCCTCGAATGATCTCGACAACGGACGCCGGACTTACTCGATGGCCGACCTCCCCGCGGTGTCGTCGCTCCCCGCTGACGCGATCGCGCAGTCGTTCCACATTCCGTACTCGAAGGAAGGCGACGAGATCGAGACCTTCAAGATCGCGTATCGCGATCAGAACGCGCATGCGATCGTGAACGCCGGCTTCCTCGTCCGCCTCGACAAAAAAGGCACGGTCGTGAGCGCGACGATCATCTACGGCGGGCTCGCGCAGATGCCGGCGCGGATGGCGAAAACCGAGGCCGCGATCATCGGCCGGAAGTGGAACGACGAGACGCTGCAGAAGGCGCTGGAGGTGCTCGCGGGCGAAGTCGCGGGCGTGATTCGTCCGATGCCGGGCACGAACTTTCTGCCCGAGGGGTACCGCGAGTCGCTGACCGAAACGCTGCTCTACAAGTTCTTCCTCCGCATCGCCAGCGAGCGCTTCCCGAAGGAAGTACAGCCGGAGAATCGCTCCGGCGGCGAGGTGTACGTGCGGCCGCTCTCCGGCGGCACGCAGCACGTGAGCGTCTATCACCAGGAGCGGCCGGTCGGTGAGCCGATCCTCAAGACGACCGCATTCGTGCAGGCCGCCGGCGAACAGAAGTACACGCAGGACATCCCGCTGCCGCCGCACGGCTACGACTCCGCGTTCGTCATCAGCGAGATCGCCAGCGGCACATTCCGCTACAAGGGAAAGGACGGCGCGAAGGCCGCGCTGAAGGCGGCCCAGGCGAAGTACGACGGCGTCGTCGCCTACGTCACCGCCGACGACGTCCCGAACCAGAAGAACCCGTACCTCGGGCTCGGCGGCGACGACGTCGTCTTCGCGGTCAAACAGCAGATCATCTGCTGGGGCCAGCCCATCGGTCTCGTCGTGGCGAAGGACCGCTGGACCGCGCAGCGCGCCGCGTACCTCATCCAGACCGAGATGATCGACTTCGAGCCGACGAAGCCGGTGCTGACGATCGACGAGGCGGTCGCGCGCAAGGACTTCTTCGCGCAGCAGCCGCCGAACAACGTGCACATCCCCGACATCACGCGCAAGGGCAGCGACGAGAAGTGGCTGCTGGATCCGACGAAGCCGATGAAGGGCTGCGAGGTCATCGAAGGCGTGATGGGCAACGAGGCGCAGGAACATTTCTACATGGAGACGCAGGGCGCGCTCGCGCTTCCCGACGCGCAGGGAACGATGACGATCTACGCCGGCACGCAGCAGGGCTCGTCGGTGCAGGCGTCGGTGGCGCAGCTCCTCGGGATCGAGAACAGCGCCGTCACCGTCTTTCAGCGTCCGCTCGGCGGCGGATTCGGCGGCAAGCAGGCGCGCCCGCAGGTGATCGATCCCGCGCCGGCGATCGCGGCGTGGCTTCTCAATCGTCCGGTACGTTTGCTGCTCGATCGCAACACCGACATGAACGTCACCGGCAAGCGCCATCCGTATCAGGGGCACTTCCACGCGACGTTCACGAAGAAGGGCGAGATCAAAGGCTACAAGGTCCAGCTCTACTCCAACGGCGGCTCGACGTATGACCTCAGCTTCCCGGTGATGGATCTCTCGCAGCAGTCCTCCGACGGCGCGTACTTCGTGCCGACGTGGCACAGCCGCGGCGACGTCGTGCGAACGAACAACGCCAGCAACACCGCCTTCCGGAGCTTCGGCTGCGTGCAGTCGACGCTGATCTGCGAGGAGGCGATCGAGAAGATCGCGCACGCGTGCGGCATGCGCGCCGAGGATGTGCGCTGGAAGAACCTCTACCAGGATGGATCGAAGCGCTCGTATCAGACGACGCCGTACGCGCAGAAGCTCGATCAGTGCAACATCCGCGACCTCTGGAAGCGGCTGATGAAGTCGTCCGACTTCAACAAGCGCCGCGACGCCGTCGACAAGTTCAACGCGAAGAATCGCTGGCGCAAGCGCGGGCTGACGATGGTCCCGCTCAAGTACGGCGTCGGCTATCAGCCGCGCCTCCTCGATCAGGGCATCGCGTATGTCGCGGCGTATGCGGCCGACGGCAGCGTGATGCTGCAGCACGGCGGCGCGGAGTCGGGCCAGGGGATCGACACGAAGATGATGCAGATCGCCGCGGAGACCCTCGGCATCGACATGAGCATCATCCACGTCGCGCAGACGTCGACCGACACGATGCCGAATGCGACGCCGACCGCGGCCTCGTCAGGATCGGACCTGTTCGGCGGCGCCGTGCGCAATGCCTGTCTCGAGCTGCGCGCGCGTCTCGAAAAGTACTGCAAAGAGAACAAGGTCAAGGGCTGGAAGACGAACTGGAAAAAGCTCTGGCCGTCGATCGTCGGCGGCGCCTACGCGGCGCGCGTCAATCTCGCCGCCGAGGCGCTCTATCGGACGCCGCTGATCGGCGACGTCGAAGGGACGAACCAGTACGGACGCGCCTTCCTCTACTTCGTCTACGCCGCGGCGGCAAGCGAAGTCGAGATCGACGTCCTCACCGGCGAGACCACCGTCCTCCGCTCCGACATCCTCATCGACCTCGGCCACAGCCTCAACCCCTGTCTCGACGTCGGCCAGGTCGAAGGCGCGTTCGTGCAGGGGCTCGGACTCATGACCACCGAACAGATGATGTACGAGCCCGACGGCCGGCTCTACTCGAACGGCACCTGGGAGTACAAACCGCCCTGCTCGAAGTCGATCCCCGTCGACCTGCGCGTGACCATCGACAAAGGCGGCGATCCGAATCATTCGAATTCGGCGGTGATGTCGTCGCGCGGCGTCGGCGAGCCGCCGCTCGTGCTGTCGACGTCGGCGTTCTTCGCGATCAAGCAGGCCATCATGTCCGCGCGCCGCGACCAGGGCGACGATACGTGGTTCACGATGCCCGCGCCCGCGACGGTCGGCCGCGTGCAGAGCCACTGCCGGGTTTCACGCGCATCCATGCATTTGTGAGAGGGAGAGAGCTGAAAGCATGAAGGGCACCGTTCAATCCGGAGGCACCGCCAGTCTTCACATCACCGAGGGTCCCGAGCCGAGCAAAACCATCGAGCCGATCGCCGGCGCGCAGGTCACGCTCTTCAACTCCGCTTCGTCCTCACCCATCGGTCCCGTGACCACGGACGCGAATGGATCGTTCACGATCAACACCTCGACGACGTCGACCTCCGGCATTTTCTACGCGACCGCGGACCTCGGCGGCGGCGTCGTTCTGATGGCGATCATCGGCCGCGACCTTCCCGACTCCATCACCATCAACGAGCTCACCACCGTCTCCGCCTGCTGGTGCGCCGCGCAGTTCCTCCAGCCGCCCGGAATCGCGGGGGACGCGTTCCGGCTGCGCATCGCGGCGGGGATGAACGCGAACATCGTCAACGTCGTCGACGGCACGTCCTCGCCGGTCCTCGCCAACTCTCCGAATGGGACCGAGACGAACGCCCTCGGCGTCACGCGATCGCTAGCCAATTTCCTCGCATCCGTCGTGCGCGCTCCCGGCGATTTTCTCGCCGAGTTCCTCGAGCTCGCCGGCGTGCCGACGAGCGTCCCGGCCAATTCGCCGGAACGCACCACCATCGCGGCGCTCGGAAACATCGCGCGATCGCCGGCGCGCAACGTCGGCCAGATCTACGTGCAGTCGAAGGCGGTGATGATCTACCAGCCGCCGGTGCAGCAGCAGCCCGACGCATGGACGATCGTCGTGAAGGTCAACAACTCCGGCGACGACGCGAACATGTTCGGCGGCCCGGGCAACGTCGCCTTCGACTCGCGCGGCCGCGTCTGGATCGGCAACAACGTCATTCAGGGCAAACCCGACTCATCGCCGGTTTCGATCGTGCTCGATCCCGCCGGCCATCCCGCGCTCAACGACAGCGGGCAGCGCATGTCGCCGTATTCGGGCGGCGGACTGCTCGGCGCCGGCTTCGGAAACATCGTCGACAAAAGTGGGCGCGTCTGGATCGGAGACTTCGGCTGGACCGAGGACACGCTGCCGCCAGGCAGCGTGTCGCTGTTCGATGAGAACGCAAAGGCGATCTCGCCTGCCGGCGGCTACACCGCGGGCGTCTTTCGCGTGCAGGGAATGGCGTTCGACCAGTCCGGCAATCTCTGGATCGCGAGCTGGGGCAACGGCACCGTCGTCGTCTACCCGAATGCCGAAAACACCACCACCAACTCGCACCAGTTTTTTAAATGGGCGCCCGGCGGAACCTTCCAGCCGTTCGGCGTCGCCATCGCCAGCGACGGAACGGCGTGGGTGACCGACAGCAATGCCGTCGGCGGCATCGTTCACCTGAGTTTCTCGACCAGTACCGGAATCAGTCTTCTCCACGAAAAGAAAATCGGGAAGGTCATGAAGGGCGTGGTGATCGATTCCGCCGGCGACGTCTGGGCGGCATCGGGCGGCGACGATCACGTCTACCGTTTCGCCAGCAACGGAACGCTGCTCGGCGGCTACCAGGGCGGCGGCACGTGGGGTCCATGGGGCATCTGCCTCGACGGCGCCGACAATGTCTGGGTCGGAAATTTCGGTCCGCTGGAGCCCGGCAGCGTCGTGCACGGCCGCGTCACGCAACTGGCCGGAAAAAACGCCGCCGCGTACGGCCGCCTGATCGGCGACGGCCTCACCCCGCAAACCGGCTACACGCTGCCAACTGATGGATCCCCGGTGACCCTTCACGACGGCACGCCGCTCTACGGCCCCGATGGTCCCGACTGTTTCATCCCGATGATGCGCACGACCGGCCTCGGCGTCGACGCCGCCGGCAACGTCTGGACCTGCAACAACTGGAAACCCGACTTCGACATCGACATCGGCGACCCGAAGACCGGCAAGCCGGGCAACCCCGGCGGCGACGGCATGCTGATCTGGGTCGGCCTCGCCGCGCCGATGACGTATTGAGAAAGCGTCAGCGATTCAATCCCGCAAGGCGCCGATGGCCGGTGAACGTCATGGTTTGGGACAACCGCTGAACACTCCGTCGTAGAGGAGACGCAGCCCGCGATCGAAGTAGGGCCCGTACATGTACACGCCGCTGCGAAAAGAGTTCACGCCGATTACGGTCTGATCGGCGATGAAACCACCGCCGCTCGCCCCTCCGTTCATTCGGTTTTCGCTCATCTCGACAATGTTGCTCACGACAATCCGCTTTCCGCCTCGGACGAATTGCTGACGCTGTCCTCCATCGACGTCTTCGGGATACCCCACCGATATCCATTCGTCTACCGGCAATCGTGGTTTCAATGCGAGGTGTGCATTTAGCGGAGTCGCCAGCTTGCCGAACGCGTAGTCCAGCGCATAGTTCGGCAGGCGCGGGTGTGGGAACGCCGACCACGTTCCCACACACCTTACCGCCGCGAAACGGTTCGTCCCGTCCTGGAATCCCGGAACGAAGCTGAATTTCTCGAAAAACCGGCCGCCCTTTTCATCCCGCACACAATGCGCGGCGGTGATGATCATGGAATCGTCGCCGACCAGCTGCGCCGTGCAATAGCTGTCCTGACCGTCTTTCGTGAAGAGAAGCTTGCCGACCAGCGAGTGGGGCGAGATGGTGACGTCCGCCCGCTGCGGGTCGCCAGGCGAGGTCAGACCTTTGACGGACGGACTCGCCGGCAGGGCGAAATCCTCATCGTCCCTTTCGGCCTGACCGAGCATGAGCATCTTCCGCTGGTCTGAACTCAGAACAGGGATCGTCAGTGCTTTCGCTCCGCTGATCCGCTGCGGCGACCAGTACGCGCGGGCATCGAATCCCGGCGAATCCGGACAACTGCATTCCACGAATCCTCCGCCGTCGGCGACCGCGGCGGCGGCGAGACTGATCGCGCCGAGGAAGACAATTGCCAGTCGCAAGGAAGCCTCCTTCATGGTTTCGGCCGTGGATTCGTTCCAGGTCCGCAGTTCTCGCCGGTGACCGGATCGACCGTGTTTTTTTCAATGCATTGCGCTACACAACGTTCGACGAAGTTGAGCTCCGCCGACGCGTCGTTGGCCGGGCGCTCGCGCAAGTGATACGGGATCGGCGGAACCTGCGGTTTCTCCTCCAGCACGTCGTACATCAATTCGAAGTCGTACGATGCACCGCGACGGCCGTGCGCATGACCGGTGATGGGTTTCGGCATGTTGACGTATGCGACCTCGAGCTCGGAACCAGTAGGTGCGAAGCGAATCGTCGTGGCCGAACCGCCGAAGGGCGTGAGAACGAGACAGGGAGCGGTTGCGTCCACCGTCCATTCCACGGTCGTCGCCGGACGATATCGGTGCAGAGAGGGGCGGAACTCGGCATCTTCCGGAAGCTGGCTCGGAACCGAGAGGCGGCCCGCCGGGATGTCCAGCCACGCCGCGACCAGAGCGCGATTGATCCCCGAGTACACCGTCCCATTGGGACGGGCGTCCGCGGCGAGCGCAGTCGATTGGAGGACCTTCGTGATGTCCGGCACGCCCATCGTGCCCAGGTCGCCGGTGGCGCCCGCGCCAAACGGAATCGGATTACACGACGAGCTCACGTAGTTTCCGAACTGAATGCGGTCGCCGTTCAGGACGACTTCGCATTCCTGCGATCCCTTCGGAACCAGGCGCCCGGTACAGGCTCCGCCGAGCACGTCCGCTTTCCTGACGATGAGCCGAGGCTCGTGAATCGGAAGCTCGACACCGTATTTGCCCGGCCGCGCAACCGGCGTCTGCACCGCAAGCGCGCCGCCGGTGTTCGTTCCGGTGCCCCCGTAGACGCTGGTGGCGACGAACATGATGATTCCCTGGATCGTGACGATGATGTCCATGAATCGTTCTCCTCTCTCTCATCGAATCACCTGATACGCGGCCCAGTTCGCAGGAGTACTTTGCAGCGCATCAGTACTTTGGATCATGGCGATCTGTGCATCGCGGAGCGCCTCCGCTGCAGTCGAGCCCTTCTGCAGCGATTTGTGGAAGCGCACCAGCATCGGCTCCGCACCCGCATCGTCGGCGTCCCACAATGTAGCGACGACAGTCTTTGCACCGGCGCGCAGGAATGCATCGGCGATGCTGATCCGGCCACCCACGCTCACCTTCCCGGCGTTGCTGCCACAGGCAGAAAGCACAACGACGCGAGCCCGGCTCAGGTCGACGGTCGCGATCTCCGCCGCGGTCAGCACACCATCGTCGTCTCCGCTCTTCGCGAGCAGCAGCGCCGATTGCGCGGGGAGCTCCGTGTTCTCGATCGCGTGGCCGGCGAAGTGAACGATCTCTGCTCCACGAAGGCCGTTCAGAAAGTTCGGCCTCGTCGCTTCCCCGCCAAGCAGCAGGTGCGAGTCCGCATACAGCCGCGCGGCAGTTCGTGTCTCCCGTTCCGCGCCGGGAAGGTTCTCGAGCGCGTGTGACAGCGGCCAGGGGTTTCCGACCGCGACCATGGCGCCGGCATGAACGGAACGCGGGTCGTCATTCGCGGCCGCGCACGATGCGCAGCGCGAGATGAGGACCGTGTGATTCTCGATCAGGTATCTCGCCGCTCGGTCGTCATACAGCGCCGCGAACGCGATCGTGGCGAGTGCGTCGTCCGGAACGATGACGAGGTTTCGCGGCAGCGTCGCGCCGGCAGGATCGATCAGCTCGCGATACAGCACCGCCGAGGTGCGGCGGCAGGCCGCGGCATCGCGTTGGCTGCACGCCTCATTCATCTCCCGCACGGACGTCTGCAGCGCTCGCGACGACACCGGCGTGACGAACGTCGACATCCGTCCGTCGCGGATCACCCACATCAGCAGCTGTTCCGGCAGGACGGCGTATCGAATCACCGCCGTGTCGCGAGCCGCGGGCGCGTCTGCCGCCGGTACCGACGATGATCCTCGCAACTGGTCGTCGAAGCGCTCCGCGTATGCGAACGCCCGGTCGTACTGCCGTACGCGCGCGAAGATCTCGATGGCCGCCTGCCGCACGCGCCGATGCGTCTCGAGGTGCGAGCGTCGCCGGTCGAAGGGACCCACCTGGCCGTTCAGAAACGCAAGCTCCGCCAGCCCGGCATCGATCGATTGCGAGGCCGCATCGAGCCGATTCTGATCCGCCTGACAGCGCGCCATCTCCACGTACAAATCCGGCAGGAGCAACGGCGATTGAATCCTGTGTAGATCATCGATGGTCTCCTGCAGCAACCGGCACGTCTCCGCCGGATTGCCGCGGCGCGTCACATAGGCGCGGGCGATCCGGACATTCGTCGCTGCGCGAGTGCGGACCGCGGGATCCGTGATGCGCACAAGCGTTCGCTCCGCTTCGGCAACGTCGCGGCTCGCCATTGCCAGCATGCCCGCATCGGCGAAGTATCTGGCGCGCAGGTGGAGTGCATTCGCGATCGCGAACGGGTCCTCGCTCTCTTTCGCGAGACCGGCGATGATGCTTTGGACGCGCAGCGCGACGAGCGGACAGCCGCCGGCGCTCGCTGCACGCGCGACGTCCAGCAGAAGCACGCGCATGCGTTGCGAGGAGAGCTCGAGGCGACTGCTCATCTCCAGCGCATTGCGCCGATGCACCCACGCCTCGCGCTCCTCACCCATCAGCATGTACAGGATCGCGAGCTGATTGTTCAGCGCCGCGACATTGCCGAATTCGCGCGTGCGGGTGAATAGCACCAGCGCTGCCTTGTAATTCGTGAGCGCCTCCGACGCCATTCCGCCCGCGGCGGCAACGAGTCCTCGCGCCCACAGTGCGTCGGCGGAGAGTGCCGGATATGCCGCCGATTCGCCTGCGAAACATCGGTCCAGCTGCTCGCGCGCGACGGACGGCCTCCCGCTGTGATACTGCGCCATCGCTCCGTACAGACATGCGCGAAGCGCGAAGTCGCTGCCACCGGCGCGCAACCGGCTCTCGGCATCCGCCAGCCGCTCCGCGGCGGCCGCCATCTTCCCTTCGCCGAACAGTTCCCGCCCCTCGACATACATCGCATGCCCGCGCATCAGGGAGCCGCGCGCGTTCCCGTCCGCGGCTTCGATCGTCTGCACGCTGTTTCGGAGCAGCGAGTCGGCCAACGCCGCTCCCGACCTCGATGCGGTCTTGAGCGCGGCCGCGGCGGCTGCGGCATTTCCATCGATCGCGGCGCGCGCCCACTGTCCAAGCAGCTCTTCTTCACCTTCGGTGCGAAGTGTCTCGGGAGAAGCTTCCATCGCGACCTGTTTGACGCCGCGCAACTTCGCAACCCGTTCTCGCGCCTCGGCAGCCCAGCCGGCTTCCGATTCGACGGCGAGATATTCGTTCCAGGCCTCGATGGCTTCTTCGCGCAGATAGAGCGCCTCGATGCCCAGGGCGCGATTCCATCCCGCCACCGCCGAACGGTCCAGACGCCACGCGCGTTCCGCGCTTTCCAGCGACAACACGAAGTCGGCAGGTTGCGCGCGCGTCTGTCCGCGCGTGTACAACGCCGCCGCGAGATCGTTCAGCAGTTCCGCGTTGCGCGAGCGCTCGATCGCTTTCGGCACGTCCGTGGTCGTGGTCTCGGACAGGATCGACGCGGACAGAACATCCACCGCTTTCTCGGAATCGCCGAGCAGCAGATGAGCCTTGCCCAGTGCGCGCGCATCGGACTTTTCCTGAGCCGTGGCAGCAGCTCTCAGCAGTTGCCAGCTGTTCGCATCGCCGCGGACGAGCGGCCTGTATCGAGAATCACCATCCAGCCTCGCCTCCGTCGTGCGCGGCGTCAGATCATCGGCCGCATTGCGAATCGGCAGCACGAGCCAGACGATGACCACTGCGCCTGCAATCGCAGCGGGAATCATCCACACCCGCGCTTTTCGGATGGAGCTCATCGCGTCCTTCTACGGCGAATTGATGGATTGCGGACCGGGAGGGAGTCTAGCAGGAAGATTACCAGGGGGGGAGGCGTGAAGCCCTCCCCCCCAATCAGGAATTACGGTGTCGTCACCACCGCGTCATCCACGAACACGTTGTTGCCGTACGCGCTGATGCCGAGGAAGCCGAGCTGGATGGTCGAGCCCTTCCAGGCGGTCAGGTCGATCGTGTGCTGCTTCCAGCCGGTCGAGCCGTCGTAGCGGTTCACGGCCGTGCCGGCGTTCGACCACGTCGCGCCGGTCGAGACCTGCACCTGCACACGGTCGGCGGACGTCGAGTAACCGGTGTCGTGATACATCCAGAACTTCAGCGTCGCCGTCGTGGCGCTGCCTGGGATCGCGAAGCCGGTCGTCTGATAGACGCGCGTCTGCGAGCCGTTCGCGGCATCGTACGAATTGAACTTCGCGAACGCGCTCCCTCCGTGCGGCGTCGCCGCCGGATTCGTGCCCGACGCGACGAACGTCCATGCGCCTGCGGTGCCGGAGACCTGCGCGGTCGCCCAGCCGGTGCTGCTGTCGAAGCTGTTCGTGAACAGCGTCGAGCCGCCGCCGCCCGTCGTCACGGTGCCGGTCACGGTGAAGGAACCGGCTGCATAGCCATACACACCGAGCCACCACGTGCCCGCAGCAGGATTCGTCGCCGAGCAGCTCTCATTGCCCGACCCCGTGTACGGACGGCAGACGTACGAGCTCGACGTCGGCTTTGCGCCGGACTGCGTGTAGATGTCGACGTCGCCCGTGGCGGCCGTCGTCGCGAGCGTCAGGTTCGTCGCGCCCGCCGGCACGGTGATGGAGTAATACTTCCACGCCCCCTGCGCCACGCTCTGCCCGGTCACCGGCACGCCGCTCGTGAGCTGCGTGTCGGCGCCGCCGCACGTCGCGCTGAAGTTGACGCCGGTGACGTTCGCGGAGCTGATCGTCACCGAGCTCGATGCCGGCGAGAACGTGCAGCCGCTCTTCGTCGGCGTCACGGTGTACGTGCCGTTCGCGAGTCCCGACAGCGTGTAGTTGCTCGAGCCGTCGCTCGTCCCGGACGCGGAGCCCGCGGTGAGCGTCGCGCCGGTCGTGCCGGCGTTGCCGGAGATCGAGTACGTCGCCGCCGGCGTCGTCACGGTGCCGGTGACGGTGAAGCTGCCCGCGGCGTAGCCGTACACGCCGAGCCACCACGTGCCCGCGGCGGGGTTGGTCGCCGAGCACGTCTCATTGCCCGACGCCGTGTATGGCCGGCAAATATACGACGTCGAAGTCGGCTTCGCGCCCGACTGCGTATAGATGTCGACGTCGCCCGTGGCGCTCGTCGTCGCGAACGTCAGGTTCGTCGCCCCCGCGGGAACGGTGATGTAGTAATACTTCCACGCTCCCTGCGCGACGCTCTGACCCGTCACCGCGACGCCGCTCGTGAGCTGCGTGTCGCCGCCGCCGCACGTCGCGCTGAAATTCGCGGTCGCGTTCGACGACGTGATCGTGACGGAGGCGGACACCGGCGAGAATGTGCAGCCCGACTTGCTCGGCGTCACGGTGTACGTGCCAGCGACGAAGCCTGACATCGCGTAGTTGCCCGAGCCATCGCTGGTGGTGGACGACGCGCCCGCGGTGACGAGGACGCCCGAGGTGCCGGCGTTGCCGCTGATCGAGAACGTAGGCGCCGTGCACGACGCGCTGAAGTTGACGCCGGTGACGTTCGCCGACGTGATCGTCACCGAGCTCGATGCCGGCGTGAACGTGCATCCGCTCTTCGCCGGCGTCACCGTGTACGTGCCTGCCGCGAGACTGGAGATTGTGTAGTTGCTCGACCCGTCGCTGGTCGCGGATCCCGAGCCGGCGGTGATCGTTGCGCCGGTCGTCCCGGCGTTGCCGGAGATCGAGAACGTCGGCGTGCTCGACGTCGTGATCTTCGCCGTCCAGATCTCTTCCTTGGCGTTGTTGCGGCGGTCGGTCCACGACGGGAAGAATGAGTTGCCATAACCGGAGAGGCTGTTGTAGTCGCCGAACTGGTTGCCCGAATCGGCACCGGCGATGGTCTCGTCGGTCATCGCGGTCGTGACCTTCACGGCCGCCTGCCACGTCGCGCCGCCGTCGGTCGACATCTGATAGTAGACGTCGACCTTCTTCCGGCCCGCATCGGCGACGGTGTCGTAGTAGATCGCGCCGAGGTTGCCGTTCGTTTCGTCGACCGCCAGGAAGGGGTTGAACTGATCATTCAGCCCGGCCTGATTGTTGATCTTCACGCGCGCGCTCCACGTCGCGCCGCCATCGGTCGAGCGCGAGAACCACACCCGCGTCTTGCAGGTCGAGCTCGTGCTGGACCCCGGCTCGTTCGCGGCCGCGGTGCAGCCGCTGTCGCCCGAGAGATCGGCCCAGAGGGCGTAGACGTTGTTCGTGGTGCCGTTGCGATACGCGCCGCCCGAGACATAGATGAGGATGCGGCGGTTCGCGAACGACGGCACGCCGATGTCATACGAGTCGTACGTCGTGACGAGCTTCACCGGCGCCGCGTAGCTCGCGCCGCCGTTCGTCGACTTCACGACGTAGATGCCGCGCGAGCCGGTGTCGGGGAAGAATCCGAAAACGTCGCCCGCGGAGTTCGTCTTCACGTCGGCGCCGATGCAGGTGCCGGTCGCCTGCGAGTCGCTCACCAAAATCGGCGTTCCCCATCCCGAGGAAGTGCGGCGGTTCATGTACGCCGGGTTGCCGTTGTGCCAGATGACGTAGTTGTTGTTCGCGTAAGCCGACGTCGCGCTGTGGTCGATCCACTGCATCTGCTTGTCGGTGTTCGTCTGCGAGCCGGAGATCGTGCCGTCGAAGGTCCACGTCGCGCCGCCGTTGTTGGAGCGGTACGACTGCACCTTCAGCACGTTGCCGTTGATGCCCATGGTGGTCGACCACGCGGTACCGTCCGAGCTCCAGTCGACCGTCGGATCGGAGTGGAACGAGTCGCCGCTCGCGAGCGGCAGCGTCGTCTGTCCCCACGTCACGCCGCCGTCGGACGAGTAGTACTGGCCCTGCATGCCCGAGCCGCCGATGTTGTTCGAGGCGGCGATGATCTTCGTCGGATCCCAGTAGTTGACCCGGATATCCGACTCGCTGCGCGACGCGGTCTGCGGTCCCGAGGTGCGGACGTTCGTTCCCGGCGTCGCCGCCTTCTCGAGGATGCGGCGATTGAATGGTCCCGACTCCTCTTCTTCCTCATCCGCATCGAGATCGCCGAACTGCCGTCCCGGCGCGAGGCTGGAGTCGGGGTTGCCCGGCTTGAGGTCCTGGTGGGTCATCATCCACTCGAGGACTTCCTTCAGAACGTGCGGATAACCGCCCGTCGCGTCGTTGTCGTTGTCGTAGTTTCCCTCGGGATGCCCCTTCCGCCAGTACACCTTCAGCCACGGCGGCACGACCGGGTCGTCGGCGTCCTTCGCCTTCAGCTTCGAGAAGTCCTGGTTGTCCTTGATCAGCTTCTCGAGCGCGCTCCCCTTTTTCGCCTTCGCGTGCTTGAGCTGATCGTCCAGGGTCGGAAACTTCGGCGCGGCGCTGGCGATCGTGGCCGCGAACAGGAACAGTACGGACAGGAGGATCGACGTTTTTCTCACTCATTACCCCTTTTCGGAACGGCTGAGCTACATCAATGTCTGTGCCGTACGAAGAATCAGTGACTTACGGGATTACTGGCACCTTTCCTGACCCTTGAGCACCCGATTCCGCGGGTCATGATTCGAACAGTGGTGCAGGGTTGACCCACTACCGAACCGCCACGGAGAGTTGACGCTTACGCAACCCACTCCGAAGCCTTTCGTACGTACTCTGCGATATGCACAAAGACATTCGCGTCGCAGCGATCGCGCTGCTTCTTTCCGCCACCGCTGCCTTCGCGCAGGAAGCTCCGAAGGAAAAGCCTGTCTATCGCGTCACGCGGCTCGCCGACGCGATCCGCGTCGACGGCCGGCTCGACGAGAGCACGTACGCCGCACCGCCGACGTTCGAGCTCGCGTACGAAACGCGACCCGCCGAGAACACCACGGCTCCCGTGCGCACCGAGGTGTGGATCACGTACGACGCATCCAACCTCTATGCCGCGTTTCGCGCGCACGATCCCGATCCGAAACAGATTCGCGCGCGCTACTCCGATCGCGACAACGCCTTCAACGACGACTTCATCGGCATCATCGTCGACACCTTCAACGACCAGCGCCGCGGGTTCGAGTTCTTCGCCAATCCCCTCGGCGTGCAGATGGATCTCACCCAGAACGAGATGACCGGCAACGAAGACCCCTCCTGGGACGCGATCTGGGACTCCGCCGGCCGCATCACCGCGAGCGGATACGAAGTCGAGATGCGCATCCCCTTCTCCTCGCTCCGCTTTCCGTCCGGCGGCGGCGACATGACCTGGGGCATCGACGCCGTGCGCACGTATCCGCGCAATCAGCAGTATCGCCTCGGCCTCAATCCGCTCAAGCGCGGCGAGAACTGCTACCTCTGCCAGGCCGCGAGCCTCGCCGGCATCACCGGCGTCTCCCCCGCGCGCTCCATCGAGCTCAATCCCACCGTCACCGCATCACAGAGCGGCTTCCGCCACGACTTCCCCAACGGCTCGATCGAGACCGACGATCCCTCGTTCGAAGCCGGCCTCACCGGACAGTGGGGCATCACGCCGAACTTCACGTTCAGCGGCACCGTCAACCCCGACTTCTCGCAGGTCGAAGCCGACGCCGCGCAGCTCGCGGTCAACACGCAGTTCGCGTTGTTCTTCCCCGAGAAGCGTCCGTTCTTCCTCGAAGGCGCCGATCTGTTCGAGACGCGCTTCAACGCCATCTACAGCCGCAACATCGCCGACCCGGAGTGGGGCGTGAAGCTCACCGGCAAGGCGGGCAAAAACGCCCTCGGCGCGATCATCACCCAGGACCGGCGCACGAACTTTCTCGTCCCGTCCGCCGAGGGAAGCCGGCTCGCGTTCGTCGACGACAAAAACATCTCGACCATCCTTCGCTATCGCCGCGATCTCTTCGGCGCGACCACCGGCGGATTCTTCTTCACCAGCCGCGAAGGCGACGGCTATCACAACCGCATGCTCGGCGGCGACATCCTCTTCCGCTGGCGCGGCACGAAGGCGTGGCGCGTCGAGCTGCTCGGCTCATCGACGCAATATCCGGCCGCGGTCGCCGCGAGCGCGGACCAGAGCACCTCGAAGATCACCGATCACGCCATCCGGACCGTCTTCCAGCACACGTCGCGCGACTGGACGTACTACTTCCTCTATCGCGACGTCGGCAAAGACTTTCGCGCCGACCTCGGCTTCGTCCCGCGCGCCGACTTCCGCGAGAAGGGCGCCATGCTCGAGCACGCGTGGTACCCGGAGAAGAGCGCGTGGAAGCACCTGCGCCTCGGCGTGGAAGCCGCCGATCTCGACGACCAGAGCGGCGACCGCCTCGAGCGCCGCGCCGACGTGTACGCATGGGCGCAGGGTCCGCGCCAGTCCTTCGTCCGCATCGACGCGATCGCGCAGGACCAGCGCTACGTCGGACAACTGTTCGACACCGATCGCGTCGTGCTCTACGGCGAATTCGCCGCGCATCCCGACGTCTTCGTCTTCGCGCAGGCCAGCACCGGCAATCAGATCGACTTCGCGAACGCCCGCCAGGGCGAGCAGTTCCGCTTCGACCCCGGCGCCCGCTGGAACGTCGGCAGCCATCTCCGTCTCAACCTCACCCACGCGTACGAAGCCCTCGACGTCGACGGCGGCCGCCTCTTCACCGCCAACCTCACCGAGCTCCGCGCCACGTATCAGCTGAACAACCGCACCTTCGTCCGCTGGATCGGCCAGCACCTCGACGTCGATCGCGAGCCGTCGCTCTACGACTTCCCCACCGACGCCCGCAGCCGCGACTTCTTCAACCAGCTCCTCTTCTCCTACAAGATCAACCCCCTGACCGTCCTCTTCCTCGGCTACTCCGACACCCACACCGGCAACGCCCAAATCGACCTCACACAACAAAGCCGAACGTTGTTCCTGAAAGTGGGCTACGCCTGGCAGGTGTAACCTCTCACGCGTTGAGCAGCGAAACCGTTCTCCTCGTGCACAGCGGCGGGTTCACCTCGCGGCAGTGGCGGAAGCTCGCCGAGCTGCTCGCGTCCGAGTACCGCGTCGTGGCGCCCGACCTCCTCGGCTATGGCGCGTCCGGTCCGTGGCCTGATGGAAAGCCGTTTCACTTCCGTGAGGATCTCGACCTGCTCCTGTCGCTGATCGACGGGCCCGTACACCTCGTCGGACACTCGTACGGCGGATTCCTCGCGCTGCAGCTCGCGCTCGCGCGGCCCGAGCTCGTGCGCTCGATCGCCGCATTCGAGCCGGTCGCGTTCGGAATTCTCGACGAGGTCGAGGATGCCGACGCGCGGGCCGGGCTGGCGACCGTGAAGCGGACCTGGGACCCCGATGCGAGCGGCGTCGATGAAGCCTGGCTCGCCGCATTCGTCGACTGGTGGAACGGCGCCGGCGCCTGGACACGCCTCCCCGAGGAGACGCGCGCGGCGTTTCGGAGCGTCGGGTGGAAAGTATTTCAGGAAGTGATGACACTCGCCGCCGATCGCACCAGCCGCACGACGTACGCGACGATCGCCGTCCCCACGCTGATCCTCGGCGGTGCGAGCTCGCCGCTCACCGAACGGCGCGTCGTCGAAAAGCTCGGCGCCTCGCTCCCTCGCGGCCGGGCGCAACTGTTTCCCGATGTCGGCCACATGGGCCCGATCACACACGCGCCACTCGTCAACGCCGCCATCGCCGAGCACATCCGGTCGAACCGCGGCTGAACAGCGTGGCTCGCCACGTTTCTTGCACCATCCCGCCGCATGCGAATACTCAAACAACAGAAGAGCGCGCTTCTCGCGGGCGTGCTCACGATCCTGATCCCGATGGTCGGCGGTGCCCAATCCACGACCGAACGCGAGAAAGCAGTCGCACAGTCACACCTCACGAACGCCGACGCCGCCCTCGCCTCCGCGCGAGCCGCGGGCGCGGAAACGCTCGCCTCGGCGCTTTACGAAGAAGCCGCGCGACGGCTGCAGATCGCGCGCGGAACGTGGTCCAGCAGCGACCGCGACGTGCGGCACACCGCCGCATTGCGCGCCATCGAGGCGGGATACGCGGCAGCCGCCGCGGAAGCGCAGGCCCGGCTCGTTTCGGCGAACGCCGAAGTGCGCGCGCTGGGAACGGAGATCGGCGCCTTCGGCGGCACCGCGGCCGAGGTCACACTCTATGACCCGCCCGGCAACCTGAGCTACGGCGGCACGTCGATGGACCGCGTCATCGTCGCGGAAAACACGCTCGCGTCGGCGCGCAAAGCGGGAGGAGCCGCCGTCGCGAAGGCCGACCTCGATCGCGCCGAAGCCATCCTGAAAACCGCGCGGACCGTAGCGCGGCGCGACAGCCAGAGCACGACCGCCGATCACCTCGCCTTCGTCGCGGAAATGCTCTCGCGGCGAGCCGAATACATCGCGCGGCGCGACCTCATCGCGCCGAGACTCCCGGAACTGCGCAGCGAGCGCACGCGCCTCGCGCAGCGAGCCGCGGACCTTCGCGCACAGCAGGAACAGGAGCGCCGTCTCGAAGCCGAGCGCCAGGCCGCCGCACTGCGGCTCCAGCTCGAGAATCAGGCCGCGACGCAGGCCGAGCTCGAGCGGCTCCGGCAGCAGGTCGCCACCACCGAAGCGCAACTGAGCGAACAGGTCCAGCAGGACCGCGAAGCGCGCATCGCCGCGGAGCGCGCGGTCGACGACGTACGCCAGCGCTACGAGCGCGCGCTCGCCGAGCAGGGCACGAACAGCGCGGAGCTCGAGAGCCTGCGCCGGCAGGTCGAAGACCAGTCGCTGGCGCTGCGCACGATTCAGGAGCGCGAGCGTCAGAGCGAAGTCTCGCTCGCGAACCAGATCAACACGCTCGAGACCACACTGCAGCGCGAGCGCACCGAGGGACGCATCACCGCCGACGTCCTCGCGCAACGCGAGACCGAGCTGCGCACGCAGCGCGAGGAGCTCGCGCGCCTGAAGACCGAGCGCGAAGAAAGCGACCGGCGCCGCACCGAAGCCGAGACCGCGCGAGCCGCCGCGATCGCCGACGCCGAGCGCCGCCGCGCCGAAGCCGAAACGCAGGCCGAAACGCTGCGCCAGCAGATCGCAGCCGAGCGAGCGCGCGCCTCCGAGACCGAGGCCGAGCTGGCCCGCGCGCGCGAAGAGCTCTCGCGCCGCGACGCCGCGAGTCAGCAGCGCATCGAAACCATGCAGCAGGAACTGGCCAAGCTCGCCGAAACAAAAACCACCGAGCGCGGCTTCATCGTCACCCTCCCCGGCCTCTTCTTCGACTCCGGAAAATCCGTGCTGAAAGCCGGCGCGCGCAACACCCTCGCCCGCATCGCCGACCAGCTCCGCATCAACGACCAGCTGACCGTGATCATCGAAGGCCACACCGACAGCGTCGGCAGCGATGCGCTGAACCAGACCCTGTCGGAGAAACGCGCCGCCGCCGTCCGCGACTACCTCGTCGCCCGCGGCCTCGCCGCCACCCGCATGACCGTCACCGGCCTCGGCGAATCCACCCCCGTGGCCACGAACGACACCCCCGCCGGCCGCCAGCAAAACCGCCGCGTGGAGCTGGTGATCGAGCAGTAAGTTCGCCCTCCCGCCGGCCTCGCCCCCCGAGGCCGGCGTTTAGGAGTGCGGCGGCAAAGCCGCCGCTCTGGGACGCGCCGGAGGCGCGGGGGCGTGGCGCGGCCGAAGTGCCGCGCTACTTTTGTCGGATCAACTCGGATGTGGTCGTTGCTGCCTTCAGACGAGCGAGAGAGACATCATTCGTTACGAAGAATCCCGAGCTCGCGATGGGCGGCCAGGTCGTCCTCGAGATCCGCCTCCGTGTACTGCAGCGGCACTCGGTGGTCCTTCAGGAGTGAGTGCACCTGGAATCGAGACTCGAGACCGAGGAGTCGCCGTACCTGACCTTCAGTCAGTGCGCCGGTACGGTAACCTTCGACGGCGAGCGCTTCGAGCGCCTGCCTCGGGAGATCGGGCCAGCGCCCCTCGAGAGCGGCCGAAATATCATCGGGCAAATCGAGTGTCACTTGCATGGCTCCTCATTCTAAACGGAAGATTGCCGCACTACATTCGCGCCGTGCCACGGCCTCAGGGCCGCACGGCAGGTCGCACGGCATTCGACGGGCGCTCCGCCACGGCGGCTGCCAGCTCACGCGGCCTTGGAACATGCTGGCGCCGCCAATCATGGCGAAACACGTCAGCCTGAGCCAGGGGAACGTTCTCCGCACCCGTGAATCCTTCACCCGGCAAACCATCCGCGTCGCTCACGACGAGAACCGTGAGCGCTGGCAGGTTATGAAGAAGACAGTAAGACTGAATCGGTTCGAGCCAGTCGCCGAGCGCCACGGGCGGCGCTCCAATGAGCTCGCCGAGCCGGCCATACGTCAATGTCGCCCGAAGCGACGCTGCAAAGGTCAGCAGCGGCCAGATCTGCGCGGCGCGTTCCTCACGTTTCATGAAGTCCTCCTGCGTGCCAACCTATCGCCTACGCGAGGGACTGTGAAGGTTCTGCCGCTACGCCGGCACGTGGAAACGCCAACGTGAGTGAGCGGATCGCCTCTTCGGTGCCAGTACCCCATTGGTTCGACACAGCATAGGTCTTACCGTCAAAAGGTATGAGCTCGTCGGTGGCAGAGAACCAGCGCACAGGGTCAAATGCACGCCCTTGCGTGGCACGAGCAGTTTTCACCGCCTGGTTGAACTCTGCCGAATCGAGATCCCCATCCGCCCAGACGAAGAACCGATCTCCGCGCTCCGGCACGGCTCGCATCATGTCTTCGGGCGACACGCCTTCTGCTGCAAGCGCTCGGACCAACACGAGAATCGCCCTCCGCTTGTTTAATGCCTGGTGCAGAATCCCTCTTACAGTGATATCAAATTTCGTTCGATCACGTTCACCAGCCAGCGCCGCCGTAACGCGACGCTGCTCATTCCGCTCGCGAACACGCACTTGATAATCCGCAGCCTCTGGTAAGGGGATCACCTGCTGCACGTCCACAAGGATTTCGCCGTTGAATAAATAAGGACGCATGCGTACACAGCGAATGTCGAGGTCGCGTTCATTCAACCACAGAACCGCCGTCGTGATCTCGCGCTGAAAGTCGCTGGCGACAAGCACAATCCTCACATCGTGCCCGAAGTCACCTTCGATCGATTCCTCCCAGCCGAGAAAGGACAGGATCGCCAGTCTCGGATCATCTTCGCTTCCGATGCGCTTCAGGAACGCGCCGTGAGCATCGACAGCCTGCTCGAAGGTCATCGTCGAGACCATCGCGGCGTAGCGAAGCGCCTGCAACTCGATATGACCCGCGTCTTCAGTTCTTTTCAATTCGATCACGACCAGATTGGCGTCGCGGTCAACCGCAAGAAGGTCGATGCGCCGGCGAGCGTCGGACCAGTTTCCAAACTCCTCCGTCAGCACCATAGCGTCCGGAACGATCACGTCGAGCCGGTCGCGAATCAACCTCTGTAAATCCGAACGCTCCATCATCCTGACTGCATCGAACGCTGTTGGGTCGAGAGGCCTGATCTCCTTGCGGGTGAAATGAAACATGGCCATCAGACTCTCCTCAGTTTTGCCGCGACATCGACACATGATAGCGGCGAAGCGCAAGCACGGCCGCCGCGCTCCAGTTAAGGGTAAACTGCGATGAGCCCATAACATATCTAAGGACGTGCTACCGGTGAAAGTGAGCATTAAGGATCTCAGCGTATCCATGGAAGTGAAAAACAAAGGGATCGAGCTGGACGTCTACGACAATCAGGACGTCCATTTGGGAGATCTCATCATCACGAAGTCCGGGCTGACGTGGTGCAAGGGACGAACACGCAAGGAGAACGGCGTTGCGGCGTCATGGAGCGAATTCATCAGCTGGATGGAGTCAGACTAAAGTGTCGGGCACGCAGAAACGTGCGCCGGCTACCGGTCGTCAAACTCGAAGTGAATCTTCAACGTTCGGCAGTTTTCGCTGACGGTTCGCTGGACGTTCTCGGGGATACCGTCAGGAACGCGGGCTTCGATCTGCAGACTGACTGTGACCTTGGCGCCGACCAGCGCATTCAGGTGTGTGATGATCGCGTCCGCGATCTCGCTCGCATCACGGCCAAAACGGAGCGCGTCGCGGTCGACATCGGCGTAAAAATGATGCGGAAGCCGGCGCGCCGCGGAAGGATCTGTACCCTCCATGCCATCGTCGGCCTCCATCGAGGAAGTGACCGATCCACTATTTGTATGAGCTCCAGCGGAGGAGAAGCCGGCCGGCGAATCGGTATTCATCTGCGCGCGAGCCACCGGCGGGCGCACGACGAACCCGCTCCAATCAACGGCCGCAGGTGGTCGGCCGGCGATCAATCCCGCGTATCGCTTCGCGTCTTCGTTGTAGAACGCGGCATACGCGAATGTCTCCTTCTCCCACAAGATGGCGGCCGTACCATCCGCGATCGCGCCGAGCAGAAGGTCCGTGTTCCTGAGCCGCGGCAGATAGACATACGTTGCGAAATCATCAGCGAGTTGCCTGACTGCCACGTGATCGCCGCGCCAGAGCGGAATCCGTTCGAGCTCGAGCCGCAGGAGGACGCCGGCCCATGGTGTTGCGATCAGCAAGCCATCAGTCATCAACTTCTTTGATGACTTCACTGCCAAAGAATCGCTGCCCTTCGCCGGCACCTCGCGCAAGGTGATCGGACCCGTCTTGTCCTGCTGCTCCGGAACGAGCAGCCACGTATATGCCTCGGGGATTCGCGCGCGGACTGTGCCTTCCGCCTCCTTCAGCTTCGTCTCCACCTGCCGGAGCTGGAACGTCGAAAGGTCCATTGAGCCTTTTTCCAGGTCGATGGACTTCCACGCCAGGTAAGTACGCACTGCCTGTTGCAGCGAATCGAGGGCCTTCGTCTCTGCCGCCAGAAACACCAGCGCATTCTTATACGACCGCGGCGAGTTCCCCCGCTGTTCGAGAACCGTCTGCGCCACAGTCAGGGCCGTGCTGGCAGTTCCTTTGGTATGCGGCGCTTCCGGCCCGATGATGACCAGCCGCACCTCCCGCTCGTCCGGCACGTCGCCGCTTTGCGCGGCGTTCTCGATCACCTGGACGCGCTCAAATTCACCGCGTGTCTTCGCTTCGGCGCGCAGCCGGTCCTCGATCTCCTTGTGAACCGCATCGATCTTCACGCCATCCGCGCGGTCCTGCGCGACGCGATTGATGCTCGGTTGCGTGTCGAACCAGTAGCGATTCTCATTGACGTACAGATGCGCCGCGCGATCGGCCAGGCGGCGCAGCGCATCGCGGAACGTCGCCACTGCTTCGCCCGGCTGCACGCATCCGAGGATGATCCGCTTGTCCTCGATTCCCTTCGTCGATGAGCGCAGGCGAGGCGCTGACCCCATGAACACCGTTCGAGCCACGCGGCGCGCTGCTGAGAGGCGACCGAAGTTCGGATTTTCTTTATCCAGGCGGAGCGACAGAGAGTCGATACCATCAACTTCCCGCTCGACGACCGGTCGCAGCCCATCTTCGACGTACAGCATCAGCTCGTTCACGGTCGCGGCGTCATCGAGCGTCACGTTCGCAGGCATGATCAGAAGGTTCTTGTCCTCGCGAGCCCAGAGCGCGTGAATTACCGCCGCCATCAAACGCAGCACGCCGCGCGTGCGCTGGAAACGCTGTAACGACGACCAGTCTTCGTACAATCGATCGAACAGTTCCGGGTGCAGCGGATAGGACGACTCCATCCGCCGCCGATAATCCCCTTCGCTGCATCCGCTCGGAAACTCCGACTTCTGAGTGTTGTAGGTATCCATGAATGCGCGGATGACCGCATCACGGTGCTTGTAGACATCAGCGGTCATAGGCTGAAAAAGCCGTCGCCGCACGATCTCGAAACTCTCCTCCGCGCTCGCTGGCCGCCACGGTGACTGCATCCGCCCGAAAACGTTCTCGATCCTTTTGAGCGCCGTCTTCCCCGCCTCGCCGCCGACCTCGATGTCCTCGACCCAGCTCTCCCCCCTGGGCCGCTGTGCATCGGTCGCCGGCACGCTCGCGACCACCAGCGTTTTTTTGCACGCCCTGGCGGCCTCGGTCAGTTCCTGCGCGAAGCTGAAGTTCGAATCGAACGTGCCGGCCGGCAGGTCGTCCTTGCCGACAAGCTGGCGTGCGTGCGCCACCCATTCATCGATGAGAACCAGACAAGGCTCGGCGACCGTGAACAACTCGCGCAACACTTCCGATCCGGGACTGACACCTTTCCTGTCCGCCGTCTCGACCAGTGCATATCCGTCTTTGCCGAGGAGCTGCCACGCGAGCTCGCCCCACATCGTCCGCACAAGCGTGCCGTCCTTTTTCTTCTTCGGCTCGGCGAGCGGAAGCTCCTGCCCGACCAGCACGGCACGATTTGCTTTCGGGAGCGAGTTTGTCGCCGCATCCTGCAGAACAGGCTCAATGTCTCGGAGCTTGTCGGCGGGAATGCCGCTGAAGAAGTGATACAGCGCAATCATCGAGTGCGTCTTGCCGCCCCCGAAGTTCGTCTGCAGTTCCACGATCGGATCGCCGCCGGTACCCGAGAGGCGTTTGAGCGCGCCGGCAAGGAGCGTGCGCAGACCCTGCGTGATGTAGGTGCGCTGGAAGAATTGAATCGGATCCTTGTATTCGTCGCTTCCCTCGTTTCGGTGCACCTGTCCGAGGTCGGCGGCGAACTCCGCCTGTTGGTAGCGACCAGAATGGACGTCCGGGTGCGGTGTGATGACATCTCGCCATGGCTTCAGCCCAAGGCTCGATGCAACACCCGTCTCGACCGGAGCCACCGCCGCCTTGACGGTCTCCTTCTTCGCCTGCTCTTCATAACGGACGCGCAGGAGCTCCTGCTTCTGGCGCTCGACGTCGAGGGCCTCTTTCGCTCCGATCGCCGACAGCAGCCGATGGACGTTGTCGAACACGCGATACGTGTCGTCGGTACTGAACGCAACCTCATGTGCCCAGCGGTTACGAACATCACGCATCTCGCCGACGATGGAACGCTCGGTCGCACCGAGGTTTCGTTTGAACACGTTCTGCCACTCACCGATCATGACGCCCAGCAGCGCCGTCGTGTCCCACGTGCCTTGGAGCAGCGGCTTGTCGCCGAGAGCCGCAGTTGCTTGCGTTTGCCATTTCGCAGCGCCATAGACCGACTTCATTTCGCGCTCTACGAACGGAAGAAGTCCTGTCTTGAGAAGCTCGAGCGCCTGCTCGACGCGCTGCCGGTTTGTCAGTGCCATTGAGTTCCTCGAACTTAGGAGGCTCTACACGAAGTGGAATCCGGAGCGCCGCCTTGAATTGTCGCTACGATTCTCCCATGCCGTCGCCGAAGTACGAGCATGAGATCCGGGACCCGGTTCACACGTTCATCCGGGTCACGTCCGACGAGCGAAGAGTGATCGACTCCCGTCCCTTTCAGCGTCTCCGGGACATTCATCAGCTCGCGCTCACGTACATGGTTTACCCCGGAGCGACGCACCGGCGGTTCGAGCACTGCCTCGGCGTGATGGATCTCGCCGGACGCGTGTTTGACGTGATCGTTCGCCACGCCCATCGACGTGACGAGGTACGCCAGTTCTTCCCGCCGGACGAAAAGCTGCAGTACTGGAGGACCGTCGTCCGGATGGGTGCACTGTGCCACGACCTCGGGCACATGCCGTTCTCGCATGGAGCGGAGGAGCTTCTCCCGGAGGGATACCACCACGAGCAGTTGTCCGTCGACGTCATTCTCAGCCCGGAGATGCAAAAGATCTGGTCGCAGATCCCGCTCATCGCAAAAGACGTCGCGAAAGTGGCGGTTGGCGTGAAGAAGTGGCCGGGATCGGAATCCGACTTCTCCCCCTGGGACGAGTTGATGACCGAGATCGTGACCGGCGATGCGTTCGGGGTCGATCGAATCGACTATCTCCTGCGCGACTCCCTCCACGCCGGCGTCGCTTACGGCCGCTTCGACCACTATCGGCTGATCGACACTCTCCGCGTCCTCCCATCCGCCGATCCCGACAAACCCGGCAAACCGGTCATCGGGATCGAGCGCGGAGGACTTCACGCGGCGGAGGGACTGCAGCTCGGCCGCTACTTCATGTTCGAACAGCTCTACTTCCACAAGGCCCGCAGGGCTCTCGACATCCATCTCAGAGCCTTCCTCCGTGCGTTTCTCTCCGCCGGCACCTATCCGATCGACGTCGATGTGCATCTCCGGCTGACGGACAACGAAGTGCTGGCGGCGATGAGAAAAGCAGTGGAAGATCCCGCCGCTCCGGGTCACGAGCCGGCCCGAAGGATCATGAAGGATCGTGCGTTCTATCGTGTTCTTTACGTACCGTCAGCCGACGATCTGACGAAGGCGGCAGATCCGATTGGGGCTGTCCATCGGGCTGCTCGCGATCGGTTCCCCGGATGCGTGGAGAAGGACGTGCACACCCCCGCCGCCAGGCCGATGGAGTTCGCGGTCGACAAGGATGGAACGATCGTCTCGTCGGTCGCGGAATCGCAGATCCTCGGGCAGATCCCGACGGCCCGGTTCGGGTACGTCTTCATCACTCCCGAGAAGCTGGACGAAGGACGGCGATGGCTCCGGCAGAACATCCGAGGTATTCTCGAAACGCCCTGAGGAGGACCCATGAGCCTGAATGAGCTGGAGGAAGCGACTGTCATTGCAACGCTGATCGACCGCGTGGCGGCTATGGGACGATTCTGCGGGGAGACTCTCATTCAGAAGTCGGTGTTTTTCCTCAAAGAGCTTTTCAGCGTTCCGGTGTCGGATCGATTTCGGCTGTACTACTACGGCCCGTTCTCGTTCGAACTGAGCGAACGGCTGCAAGGGATGCAGGCCGACGACTTCCTGAAGGTGAAGCCGCACCAGTACGGCGCGACGTTCGTCCCGAGCGAGCGCTACGCGCTCCTGCAACGCCAGTTCCCGAAGATCATCGAGAAGCACGAGCGTGCGATCGGGTTCGCGGTTCAGGAGCTGGCAACACGTGGAGTCGGCCAACTGGAACCGCTCGCGACCGCGCTGTTTCTCACTCGCCAGCATCCTACCGAAAGTGTCGAGGAGCGCGCCCAAGAACTCCACGCCGTCAAGCCGCACGTCGACCTTGCGGTTGCGATTCAGTCCGTCAGGCAGATCGACGAGTGGATCGCGCAGTACTCTCCCGCATCAAGCTGATCACTCGTCTCGCCTCGGCGAGTAGCGCGGACTGCCCGAAAGGCTGCTTCCCTGAGTCACCGGAGCGGGATTTGCTCATCCGCGCCCGGACCCGGCGTTTCCGCAGCGAGGCGTGTGATCTCCGGCCAGGCGACGACGAGCGAGTTGTAGGCGATGGCTTCCTCGGTGCGGCCCTTCCGCTCGCAGACGGCATAGAGTCGGTAGGCGAGATCGCGGGCAATCTCTCCCATTCCGCCAACTTTGCGAAGCAGATCCGCGGCGGCCTGCTCGCCGCCGGACTTGAGGCGCGCGATAAGGTGCTGCGTCACTTCCCAGATCGTAAGGCGGCGGTCAGTGGCGGGATCCCAGGCAATGTCGAGTTGCTCACGGCCGATGAGCTGAACTTTCCCCTTCGAAGCGCGAAGAAGGCCCGATTCCACGAGCCCCCCGACAGAAGTATTCTTGGCCTTCGACAGCGTCTCAGCCTCGCCGAACGGCGCTTCGCTTGTTCCGTACTGGTCGAACCACGCGACGGCCCATTGCGTGTCGGCGTCGTACTCGCTCTCCTGCTCTGAGAGTACTTCGTCAAGCGCTTGATTAATGAGTTGCAAAGCACTACGGACGCGCATCGCCGAGCCGTCGGCCTCAATGACTTTCGCATAGCGCGAGAAAACCGCCATCCCGGGGCCAATTGCCGCTTGCGCAAGGTCGACGGCAGCGATGCTGCTGTGCTGGAGAAGTCTCAAAGCACGAGGAAGTTCAGATTTCAGCGCCGATATGAACTGCTTTCGCGTGGCTATTGCCGCGGTTGATGAACGACTACGTGCAACCAGTACGACTGATGACGCCAGCGCGTTCGTTCCTCGTCCGACATTCCGCGTGGCCATTTCTGATCTGACCGGCCAAGTTCCATCAATGCTGAAGCCGGAACTGACGAGAGCTTCCAACATGGTCTCCCATCCGGTTGAGGCAATACCGGTGTCTTCACCATCATCCTCTGTCTGCTTGAATGCGTAGTAGACCGTCAACGGGAACCGTTCGTCCTGAAGCTTTCGGAAGCGTGCGAAAGCGGACGACAAACCTTCTTCGAAAAAACGTTTCGCCGCGTCCTTGTTGCCATCGAAACGATAAGGGCTCGCAATGAGCTCCTGCTTCTTCGGCACGAGTAGCGTGCTGAAGAGATCAGGGTAAACAGCGGTCAGCGACCGACGTAGCCAGACATAGAAATAGTCCGATAGATCTGCATACCCAATGTTGTCGTAGTAAGGAGGATCAGTGGAAACGAGCAGACGCTGTTGGCCTCGATCGGCAGTGGCATCTAACTGCTGGGATGCGCCCGCGCGGCCCGCGACGAGCCGATCGAGCACCTCGCAAAGCGATCCAATACAGAGCTCATAGTCACCGGCTGCACCACCGAATGGGTTCGCCTCCGCGAAGTCCCAGACCATCGGAATTGCTTGTCGCCCGAACGTGGCGCGAAGCCGTGGTGGATCAACCTGCCACGTGCATAGCGAAGAGTTTGTGTCAGCCATCTTATCGATTGCGAACGCGAGGTACGTTACCACCGCATCAGCGTAGCCTTCCGCGCCTGCGCCGCCGTCGGCGAGACGGACACTTCCATTGCTCATCGTCTTCTTCGCATCGCCGAGCACCCGCGCGCGCGCTTCCAACACCAAGTCGCTGAAGGTCGTCAGGGTTAGTAATTGGCGAGGAGTGAAGAGATCACGGTACGTCCTCAGCCCGTACATCGGAGGCGAAAACCAACGAGGATTCTCCGGCATCGATTGTTCGAGCCACGGCGCCTCCTGAGCGACAACATCCGGCGGAAGTGCGTATGCGGCATCAAGGTACTGACGGCCACGTTGACCTTCGGCAACAACGGCCAGGAGCTGAACAGCCATCGACTCGGAGGCAATCGTGCGTAACTGCATATCCGCGACCGATGTGCCGCAGATCAAGCAGTAACTCGTTCCGCGTGTCTTCGTTCCATCGCCTCCCTCGCCCGCTCGCACGTGGAACTCGACCCTACTGCCGGTAACGTGTGGCTCGAGTCGAATTTCACGACCCTTTCGTGACGACAATGCCATCGAACGGACCAAAGGCATGTTGGCCCCACACGCCGGATTCGGACACTTCACCGTCCTCGCCCAAAGCCACGCGATGACCGTTGCATCGCGTCCGTTTTCCAATTTCACCTTAGGGTAGAGGTGGCCAATCCGCTTTTCCGCCTCATCGCGCATCCACCTGCCGTAGTAACGAACGTCGTCAGCAAGCCCCTGCGCTCCCTTCCACTTCGCCGAGTGCGTCAGCTGTTTTCTCGCCTCGGGATTCACCGGGGGTTGGTTCGCGAACTTCGGCGGGATCTCGATCAGCGCCTTTGTGATCAGCACCGCAACCGGATTGAGATCGCTTCCATGCGCGTCCATGCCCAGTCTCTGCGCTTCAAGGGGAATCGACCCGCCGCCACAAAACGGGTCGAGCACCGGCGGCGGGTTTCCGCCCGTCGACTTCATGATCTCCGCCCGCGCCCGCCCGAGAACTTCCTCGTTGTTCGAGTTGTCCCACTTCACCAGCTCTTCGATGATCCGAAATAGTCGCTGCCGCTCCTTCTCCTGTGCCTCCTCGGTCGGAAACTCTTCAGGCAGACTCGAAGGATCGTCGACCAGCGATGCAAACAACACCGCGCGGCAAGCGGCGAGCGGACGTCTCGCCCACCACAGGTGCAGCGTTGACGGGTGTCCATGCCGGATCGACTTTTCCCGCGCCGACTCGCGGTTGATGGCTTCGAGAGGAAGCGCGACTTCAATCAGTTTCTTTTTCATTTGTGGGTCGGCGTCACGCCTTCGCCTCTTCGAACGTTCGAAGTGCCTTCAACGAGAATGTCGCGCAAGTCTCACCGAACTGCGGCTCTCGGGTAAACGGATGCACGACATAGACAGGCTTGTCCGCCAAACCGTCGATCATGACGATCGCCAGCCGCCAATGGTCCGGTGAGTTCAGAGCGCAGATCATCTCGTTGCGCGTCACGGTGATCGTATCGGCGTCGGCGACGCGGCCTTTCACCTCGATGAAGCGAAGGCGCCCCGTGCGCGGGTCTTTCGACTCGATGTCGTAGCCTTTATTTTCTTTCGATACATCACGCGGGTCGAATCCGAGACCGCGCTCGTGGGCCATGACGGCTTCCATCGCCAGGCGCTCGATCTCTTTCGTCTCGCGGGCGAACATTGCCGGTTCCGATTTCGCCGGCGAAAGAAAACGATTGAGAAGGCCGATCGGGACGATGAGCGCGCCGCCGACAACGACCGGCGGGAGAGCGGAAAGCCGGCGTTCCTGTTCGAGCTCCGCGATTCGTTTCTGCAGTCGTCCCTCCAGATCCTCGGCGCGCTGGCGTGCCTTGCCGGAGTTGAGCTTCGCGTTGACCCGTCCCGCGAGCTCCTGGTTTTTCAGCTCGTTCGCGCGATGGTCCCAATAGTTGATCTCTTTCGTCAGCCGGTCCTTCACTTCTGCCAGCGCCTTCGCCACGATGCGCTCCTTCCGCTGCTTCACCTCGGCGAAGTGCGTGGGGACGATCTGTTCAATCGCGAACGAAAGGGCCGCCTGTTCGGGATTCGCCAGGAGCCAATCGAGGTTGAGCGACTTCGGACCTTGCGCTGGGGGTCCCTCGCCGTCTTCGCGGCTCGGGATGACAGGCTGGACGGCCGGCTTCTCTTCTTCGGTGAGGGGTCGGTAGTCGAGGTATGGCGCATACCCGGCGATCTTCCTGTTGCCGTGGCCGTCGATCTCGACGAAGAGGAGGCGTCTGGAGACGACGCGATGCTGGCCCGTCTTGTCGGTGCGCGCGTCTTCGATGGAGTGCTCGAGGTAGAACAGCGCGCGCGGCTCGTAGCCGGCGTCGCGCTCGTCCACGAGCACCGCCCCCTGTTTCATGAGCTCGCGGTAACGCTCGAGGATGATGTCGACGGTTGCGTCGAGAAGAGGGTGGCCCGGACAGACGAACTTCGCGAGCGGCTTTCCGTCCACTGCCTGTAGTTCTTTCTCGAAGGTGATCCGTTCGTATTTTTCGAGCACCGGTTCGCGCGTGCCGATGGCGCGGTCGCGGTTGCGGATGATGGCCGGGACGTGGCGGATCTCCCAGCGGTTCGGTTCCCGTTCGACCATCCGCCCGCCGAGATGCTCGAACGCCTTCCTGAAGAAACTGGCGATGTGAAACGGCTGCAGGCGCTGCGTTTCGGCCCGTTCCATCTCTTCGCGAATCTTCTGCACGCGCGTGCCGTCGAGGAAGTCGTGCGCGAGCGCTTTCTCTTCGATCAGAGCCTGGACCGTTTCCGGAATGCGATCGACGATCTCCTGCAGCCGGGCGCGAACTTCCGGGCGGTTGCCGTAGCGGATCGCTTCGATCAGGAGGTCGCGGAGAGATCGTCCTTCGAACGTGACTTTCCCGAGCACGTCGAAGACCTGGCCGCCGAGCGACTTACGCTCTTCCTCGATCTTCTCCAGAAGGCGGTGATAGACGTCGCCCTCACGCGTCTCCACGGCAACGAGGTTCCAGAGGTGGCAGACCTCGGTCTGGTTGATGCGATGGATGCGGCCGAAGCGCTGCTCGATCCGATTCGGATTCCACGGCAGGTCGTAGTTGACCATGAGGTGCGCACGCTGGAGGTTGATGCCTTCGCCCGCCGCATCCGTGGCGAGAAGGATGGCGACTTCCTTATCCTGCGTGAACCGCTCCTGCGCCGTGCGGCGCTCCTCGCGGGCCATGCCTCCATGAATCGTGACGACGGCCTCGTCGCGGCCAAGGATGCCGCGCAGCTTCGTGGTGAGGTAAGTCAGCGTGTCGCGGTGCTCGGTGAAGACGACGAGCTTCCGATGGTGTCCGTGCTCGTCGATGATCTCGTCGTTTTCCTGGAGGAGCTTGCGTAGCTCATCCCATTTCTTGTCGATGTTGCTCTTCCTGACGACGTGCGCTTTCTCTTCGAGGTCGCGGAGGATCGCGATCTCGGCCTCGAGCTCGGCGATCGTCTGCGCCGCGGTCGCGCGGTCGACGACCTGCTCTTCGACCTCCTCGACCTCCGGCGCGTCTTCCAGGTCTTCCAGCTCGGCCTCGGAGAGCGCAGTGTCGTCGAGGATGTGCGACTCGCCTCCCCGCTTCGCAAATCGTTCCGCGTTCATCCGCTCTTCGAGGCGCTCGCGCCTGCGCTTGAGCGATTGATAGATCGCTTCCGGAGATGACGCGAGGCGGCGTTGCAGGGTGGTGAGTGCGAAACCGACGGTTCCCTTGCGGCCACCGCTTTCGAGCTTGTCGGCGCGATTGAACTCGGTCGTGACGTAGTCAGTGACATGCTTGTACAGCTCTGCTTCGAGCTGCGAGAGCTTGTAGGGCACGGTGTACGCGACCCGCTCCGGGAAAAGCCGCTTCCCCTCGAACGTGAGGAGCTGTTCCTTGACGAGCCGGCGCATCAAATCCGAGGGATCGGATGAATGCACTCCCTCACGGTACTTTCCTTCAAAACGGTCGGGGTCGAGGAGTCCCATGAAGAGCTGGAAGTCCGCTTCCTTGCCGTTGTGCGGCGTCGCGCTCATCAGAAGAAAGTTCCGCGTCAGGCCGGAGAGCTGCTGCCCGAGGCGATAGCGCTTCGTGTACTTCACCTCGTTACCAAAGTAGCTGGCCGACATCTTGTGCGCTTCATCGCAGATGATCAGATCCCAGTCGGTCAGGTCGAGCTTCGCCTGCAGTTCTTCGTTGCGGCTCAGATGATCGAGGCGGCAGATGATCCGATCGCGCTCGGCGAACGGATTCCCGCTGATTGAAGTCTGGAAGGTCTCGCGGCTGACGATGTCGAAGTCGAGACCGAACTTCTCGTGCAGTTCGTCCTGCCACTGCTCGACGAGATTGCCCGGGCAGACGATGAGGCAGCGCTGCAGATCGCCCCGCAGCATCAACTCCTTGATGAGAAGACCAGCCATGATCGTCTTGCCGGCGCCGGGGTCGTCCGCGAGCAGGAAGCGCAACGGCTGCCGCGGAAGCATGGACTCGTAGACGGCCGTGATCTGGTGGGGGAGCGGCCGAACGGTGCTGGTCGTGATGGCAAGGTACGGATCGAAGAGGTACGCGAGACGAATCCGTCGCGCTTCGGAGACGAGGCGAAGGAGGGCGCCGTCGGCGGCAAAGGACCACGGCCTCCCCTGCGTCAGGACTTCGAGATCGGACTCATCGTGCCGGTAGAGCAGTTTCTGCCCGAGGCCGCCCGCATGATCCTTGTAGATGAGTGTGACGACGGCGTCCCCGTGCCACTGACATGCAACGACGCTCACGGTCTGATTCGGCAGTACGCCGGTGACGGATGCGCCTTCTTTCAGGTCTTCGAGACGGGCCATGGACACGCTTTTCGATGTGGGGGATCAGCACTGCAGAAGCGGCTGAAGCTTACCACCTGGATTGAAATTAGACGGAGAGCCCGGCGACCCGGCTTGGCTGTCCCGCGCGTTTCAGCTTCAACTCTCCGCAAGGATCATTCTGCCGAGGAGCTTCACGATCCGCGCGACTTCGTCGTCGGGCGCTTCGAGTACCTGACGAAGAATCAACCGAGACTTTTCGACGGTGAGAGGCCTCGTGATATCACGTGCCATCCCGTAGCTCGACTGCTGCGGAATGGCGTCGGCAAGTTCTCGGTGACCGACGCCGCAGAACGTAACCGCGTAATGAAACCGCTGGTGGCGGAGGTATGCGTCCATCTCGGCGTACAACCGACCAGCCGTGCGGAATGCAGCATTCAATGGACTGGCGACATCGTCCCGGACCAGGAAAAACATGTATCCGATGCTTGAGCCGATCCGATCGGTCTCTCTCGTGCTAACCAACGCATCGAACGTCATGATCCCTGACGGTTCGATCTCGACTCGGCGGTCGGTGTCGCCGCGCCGAGACGCGGGCTGTTCTATTACAAGCGTGTCTCCCCGAAGAGCAATCTCTTTTCCTGCGCGGTAACTGAAGAATCCGGTGTCGAGTGCGACTCGCAGCATCTGCTCCTCGAATCGCTTTTCGCCAATCTCGAGGCGGTCGATGATCTCTTCCGATCGCTCCGGTGCGATGACGAGTCGAGCCGTCGTCTCGTATTGAATTGTTGAGCAGTTCTCGCTTCGGCGAATGAGCTCGTTCGGATCCATCAGCGGCAGTTTGAGAGGCTGAAGCACTTCGGGCAAGCGGCGCGTGATGACTTGCTCGAGGTCGGCGCATGATTCGAATGCAATGCGAAACTGACCGCCTACGTAGTTACTGACGTTCTTGACGAGTCTCTCCGCGTCCGAATCGCGTTCGGCGTTTTGTACATACGCCGAGATAATCTTGTTCAAACGTCGAGCCTCGTCATATTCCTCTTCGACCGCCAGCCGGCCCGACGGAGTCTTCCACCCGCCGCGCGTCCCGACGATCAGGACGTAGACGTCGCTGCTGGCGACGCCGTCGAGGCAGGAGTTACGCGGAGAGGAGCTTGCGCTGGGGAAGTCTTCAGCCATCACTGCATCGCCGCCCATCGCGGTGATCGCACGTCGAGCCGCCTCGCGACATTCCTCGAAGCCCTCCATCACGGAACTGATGAATACGCGCGGCCTTACCATCTTTTCACACGCCATCTCCCGGCGTCGCGATCATGACCGGTATCAGCTCCGAAGCCGGCGCAACGTCGCCGGTGAAAATCCTTCGAACAGTGCGGACGGTGCCGATGACAACGACCGGCAGATCAGCAGCAAACTCCACACCCCCGTGTTCCGCGTCCCCAGCTCGATATCCGCGACATGATTCCGCGAAACGCCCATCGCCTCCGCGAGCGCTTCCTGCGTGAAGCCCTTCTCGCGCCGGAGCTCGGCGATTCGCCGGCCGAGTGTTTTCAGAGCCTCGTCGCGCGTCATGTCGGGCTTGATTGCACAGCATCATTGGCGTAAGCTCCATCCATGATACTTGGCAGACGCGCAAAGGAGTCATCGTGACCGACCACATCCGCGACCTCTTCCTCCACCCCCGCCCCACCTACGCCATCGCCGACGCCGCGACGGTGCTCGGGATGGACTGGCGCGAGGTGCGCGGGTGGGTGGAGGCGGGAGAGCTCGAAGGCATCGACACGGACGAAGGGCTGGTGCTGCCGTGGGCGGAGGTGGTCTCGTTCGCGATGGACTTCTGGTCGCAGGAAGTGGTCGAGGAGGCGCTCGGGGATGACCTCGCGCGGGTGATTCCGGAGCTGGTGCGGCTGGCGAGGCTCGAGGTGCGGGTGCCGCGGTTCGAGATCGTGGCGCTCGAGCGGGTGGCGGGGCGGGAGGGCAAGTCCGTCGACGCGGTGCTCGCGCGGGAGTTGCTCGATCTGGCGTCGGTGCATGCGCCGTGGCTGTCGGGCGAGGTTCCGGGGTTCGCGGAGGCGTTGCAGTGGCCGGAGTAAGACCCATGATCGGCAAAGTTTTACCGCGCGAACCAGGAAGTTTGGCTCGCGAGCCGAAGTCGTTGTCTCGCGTGACAACCATGGTTATCAGGCGATCGAAGACGTTTGCCGCGCGCGGCGAGAATTTTACCGAGCGAGGCTGACGGGTGGGCTCGCGAGCGAACCGGATCGGTTCGCGAAGTCAGAGCTTTGGTTCGCGAGCGAAACATTTTGGTTCGCGTCATAACCATGGTTGTCACGCGAGGTAAATGCGTCGGCTCGCGCGGTGAGCGGCATCGCTCGCGTGGCGATGAGTTGGGCTTGCACGGTAAGAATGCTGGCTCGCGCGGTAACGAGCCTGGATCGCGAACCTGCGGCGTTGCTGTACGGATGCATGCGCCGGTCGTGTGGCGTAGGCGCTGCGGCCTGCGCCGTTCGGCGTGCGACTCACGGCGTGGTCGCGAAGCGGAAGTGACGCAAACCAGCGGATCGGCGGTGCATGCGCCGTGACTTACGGCGGAAGTCGCGGCGCTTGCGCGCACTGACCACCTGAACGCGCGAGTCATGGCGTCGAGCGCGAAACCTTTCGGAAAATGCATCGTCTCTGATAGGCAGGCCTGGATCACTTCCATCAGGCCGCTGCGGACCGTGGTCGCTCGCCCCTCGTTTCGGGCCCGAAATCGAGCGCGGGTGACCGGGCCGTAGCACAGCCCAGGATCCCGCCTGCGGGGACGACCATGGCGTCCCCCCCTCCGTTGCCACGCCACACCCACCCCTGTTCAAAACAAAACACAAAGGAGAAGAACCATGTCCAGCAGTACCAATACCCCCGTGAGTCCCATTACCCCCGAAGAGGTCGCGCGTCAGCTTCGCGCCATGCGCGAGCAGATCCCCGACTTCGCGCTGATGTCGCCCGAGGAGGCCCGTCCGCTCGCGGCTGCGGCGAGGGTCGACCCGGACGTCATTCACGAGTCGATCAACGCCATCGCGGTGTCGCCGCAGTTGCAGAATGCGCTCAGCCGCGATGCCGAGGCGCTCCGCGGCGAACATGAGCTGATCAACCGCTGGTCCGAGGTCGTCGTGGAGGTCGACGCGTTTCGCCGCGGCCTCCTCTGCGCGATCCGCCTGCGCCGTCACCGCCTCGGCGGAACGGCGCTCAAGGCGCGGCAGGTGATCCGGCAGCTGGTGCGGTACAGGGAGAACGCGTATCTCCTCCCGCACCTCGACGCCATGAACCGCGCGGTCAGGGCTGCGAAACGGCGCGCCGCGAAGGTCGAGCCGGAGCCGAAGCCGCAATCGCCGTAAACCGTTGTATGGACGGTCCGGGTGCTCCGGGGCACCCGGACCGTCATATCGTGCTCTCCCCCCCCGTCCTAAACGGGTTAAGACGCGTGGTCAGCGGTTTAAGACGCGTCCAGAGCGGTTTAGCGAGCGTCCGATGAGGCCTTAGCACGCGTCCGATGACGTTCAGCACGCGTGGTAAACGGTTAAGGCGGAATCCGAGGGCCAGGTCGTTCGCGACGTAAGTGCGATCGGACGCGTGCTAGAGCGTTTAGGACGCGTGCTAAGTCGGAGAGGCGTGATCGGCAAATTTTTGCGCGTACCAGAGCGGTGGCTGGGCGTTGACTATGCCAGCGCACTCCTAAAACGTTGTATCGTGCGGGCATGTCGACACGTGAGTTTTTTCTCGAGCGGTTTCAGATCGAGCGGCCTGCATTCGTGAAGGTGATCCGGGCGCTGCCGGGCGAGAGGCTCGATTACAAGCCGCATGAGCGCAACAGCTCGGCGGGCGACATCGCGTGGTTTCTCGCGCTCGAGTTGCGCGCGCTGGCGCGGATGGCGGAGACGCTGGAGATGCACTGGCAGCAGCTGCCGAATCCGGGCTCTCTCGAGGCCATCGCCGATGCGTATGAGGACGCGGCGACCGAGTTCGAGATGAAGCTGATGTCGGTCGACGATGCGAAGTGGGAGCAGGACTGCAGCATGTACTTCGGGGAGCGCCTCGTGAGGCGCGCTCCCCTGGGCGAGATGATCTGGGACTTTTTCTTCGACGCGATCCATCACCGCGGGCAGCTGACGGTCTACATCCGTCCGATGGGCGGGAAGGTGCCGTCGACGTACGGTCCGACGGCTGATACGAAGTAACTACAGCGATCGCAGGAACGCCATCAGTTTCGCCCTCGGGTCGGCGGCGAGGATGGCGTAGCGGTCGCGCGACGCGCGCGCCTGTCCGTCGTGCGCGAGGATGGCCTGATCGAGCGTCGTCGCGCGGCCGTCGTGCAGGTAGCGGTCGGTGAAGCGGAGTCCCCACAGCGGCGCGGTGCGCATCTCCCCCGCCGTGGCGTCGCCCATCACGACGCCGTCGCCGAGGGTGCCCATGTCGTGCAGCAGGAAATCGGACCAGGGGTGATACGTCTTCTGATCGAGCGCGGCGATCGGGCTCGCGCCGCTGCGCAGGGTCGCGACGTGACACGAAGCGCATCCGAGCTGCTGGAAGACGGCCTCCCCCTCCGTCGCGTCGATGGTCTGCGCGGCGCGCGGCGGCGGCGAGAGCATGGTCATGAAGTCGTGCAGCGCGCGGACGCCGCTGCCGTCGTCGTTGAGTCCGGGCGCGGGATTGAAGGCCAGCTCGGCGCAGTTGCCCTGCGGACAGTTCTCGTCGGGGAAGTCGGGGCTGGTGATGCCCATCTCGTTGAGGTACGCGTCGCCGGCGAATTGCAGGAGCGTCGGGACCTGGCTCTTCCAGCCGAATTTCCCGACGGTCTTCATGCCGGCGCGGATGTTGTCGACGAGGCTGGCGCGTCCGGCGGTGCCGTCGCCGCGCGCGAGCTGGGTCTGCGCGAGCGCGATGAAGGTGGCGTCGGGCGTGGCGTCGACGAGGCCGAGGCCGAAGAGGGGCGTGGTGCGGCGCCGCACGACGATGGTGGCCTGCGCGGGAACGCGCTCGGGGCGGAAGAGGTGCGTCGATCCTTCGCCGGGGCCGATGGCGCGTTCCTGGATGAGCGATCCGCCGAGGTTGACGAGCGCGTCGAAGAGGTTGCCGGTGCGGGTGCCGAAGCGCGTGACGGTCCGCCGGCTGCCGCCGCCGCTGGCGGGGACGTCGTGGCAGGCGATGCAGGAGCGGTCGTTGAAGACGGGTCCGAGTCCGTCTTCGATGCGCTCGGCTTCGCGGAACTCCTCGCGGCCGGCGACGAAGGCCGCTCGCTGCTGGGCCGTGAGTCCGGCCAGCGATTCTCCCGCCGCCTGGGCGACCGCCTCGGCTCCCCCTCCTGCTCCGCCTACCACCCGCCGCCTTTGCGCGGCCGCGCTCCCCGCCAGGATGATGCATACCAGTCCGATCGCGATCCGCATTTCGATGTTCGTTCTCATGGTCCCGATCATCGCGGCGAAGCCCGCGCGGAGTCATCATCGAAACGCAAGGTGTTTGTAAGGGGTGTTAACTCGCGGTTGCGCGGTTACGCGGTCGCGCGGTTAGACGTACGGTTTGAATTCTTCGGATTCGAGGACCTTCGCCAGGTACTCGGAGGGGACGAAGAACTGGAAGTAGCCGCAGACGGCGCAGACGTAGATTTCGAGCTTACCGCTCCGCCACCACGCATGTGCGCCCGGCAGAAGATCGGGCGCGTGCCCTCCGCCGGACGACACGGTGGTCGTGCGAATGTCGGTCGCGCCGCATTCGGCGCAGCGTCTTGTTTGTTTCATGCGGAGAGGTTAGCAAAGCGGTGGCTTTGCCACCGCACTCCTATAGATTCCTGAAGGCGCTCCACAGCGGGTGGATTTCAGGGACGCCTGCCCAAGAGCTGCTACGCTTTTCACGATGCCGTTGCCGAAGTACGAGCACGAGTTTCGAGACCCGATTCACACCTTCATTCGAGTTTCATCGGATGAGCGAAAAGTCATCGACTCGCGTCCGTTTCAGAGGCTCCGGCACATCCATCAACTTGCCCTGACGTTCCTCGTGTACCCCGGCGCGACGCATCGGCGGTTCGAGCACTGCCTCGGCGTGATGGATCTCGCCGGGCGGATTTTCGACGTGATCACTCGCCGCCCGCGCCATGCCGAAGTCCAGGGCCTCTTCCCGTCCGACAAAGAGCTCGACTACTGGCGAACGGTGGTTCGTATGGGCGCGCTCTGCCACGACCTCGGTCATATCCCCTTTTCGCACGGCGCCGAGTCTGTCCTTCCGAAAGGAACGCGTCACGAGCAGCTTTCCGTCGACGTCATCCTCGGAGAAGAAATGCGAGCAATCTGGTCTT